>Ga0325405_1000091_pt1 | contig 82213 bp, 40 predicted proteins | sample PopdelMetagenome_21_FD_205663 | JGI IMG/M metagenome (GOLD analysis project Ga0325405, IMG submission 205663) | Populus deltoides microbial communities from Bellville, Georgia, United States - Xylem-Control-R2 | ecosystem: Host-associated > Plants > Phyllosphere > Stem > Wood/Secondary xylem...
CAAATATGTTTAATGTGTATGCTATATCTCTTTTGAATTTTTTGCAGTTACTTTAATTGGCACCCCCGTACATGATACCAGTCTTTTAGTTTATTTAATTTTTTTTTATTTGGTAGACTTTTATATAAATGGAAGGATCATGTGTAAATAAATTTAGAATAAGTGAACAAGGACTGTGTGATAAAAAAATCACCTCATTTCTTACATTCATGCATTATATGCATTGTTTTAAAACCCAGTCCGGCTAGGCGGGTTAATCCAGAGCTAAAATTGAGTTGGGTTAAAAAAAACAGGTGAAAGAAAAATTTGATGTGACCCGGTCAGTTGATCCGGTAAGATTAGGTTAAAAATTTAATTATAACCTATTGATTTTTATTTTATTTTACTAAAATAATATTATTTTAATTTAAAAAATTAATTTAAATAACCCGATGTGACCCGGCCGGTTGTTATAAATTATGACACCACCAGTCACTTCGATTCTAGTGTTTATAATTCTTTATCCAGTATAAAAACTAAAAGATCCTTATAACTTTAAGAGCCCCATTTTCAAGGACAAATCACACTTTATTTATCTAGTCTAAAAACTAAAAATCAAATCAAACTTTCTTATTCTAATCTCTTCTGTTTTTAAAAAAATTAACTAAACCACCTTTAGGTGAACAGTGGCATGATAATGTATTGTTACATTAGGTGAACAGTGGCAGTACAATGAATTCCCCGTTTTTTTTTCATTAAATGTTAATTATTTATAAATTAACAGCTACGATAAATCTCCCATGTTTCATTCTTGTGTTTGGTAGTCGGGTTTAGAAACATTTTTCCTAACTGGATTCAGCATCTCCAGGGTCTCATGGTTTGATATATTTTTAAAAAATCATTTTAATATATTTTTAAGTAATAATTATTTAAAAAAATTATTACCATATTACTAAGCTTAAAAATAAACAATTTACATACAATAAATTTTTAAAAAATATATTTTAATATGTTTTTAAGTAATAATTATTTTGAAAAACAATTATTATCATATTACTACACTTAAAAATAAACAATTTAAGTTTCTTCTCATGATTTATCAGTTTACCTAGCTGGCTAACACGAAAGATTAAACTATACAAAACCAAATTACGTTATGGACTCATTCCTTGTAGCTCGTGTTAAAAATCTCCAAAAAAATAAACACACACAAACACGAGACCCCAGGGAAAGTGTGGCTGTTGATTCCCAGATTTTAATCGATCCTTTTTCTCCTTCAGTTGGTTTGGATTCAACATATATATATATGCTCTTACGTCCTGGCTGATCATTTGTTTCGATCGAGTTCTTTTCTTTTTCGTTTTTTCTCGCGGCATTTTTCCTTGAGAGCAGACCAGCAATGGCTTGCCTTGAGGACACCGTGGCGTGTAAGATAACACCAAAGTTTGGTGTACCTGCTAGGCCAACGTCTCAACAGAATTACCTAACTTCATCTATGCAGATAGGCCTATGTCACTAGAAGCACAGTTCTCTGGTCACCCAAATAACTCAAAAGTCAGATCATACTCTGTCAAGACGTGACAGAAATTCTAAAATCAACCTTCGCCGACGGCCTCTTGATTTGGTGATATGTTTACAGCACAACACCTTTGCTCACAAAGGTATCTAACATACCTAAAAATGGATTTAAAAGCGTGTGCTCCGAGGATAAGTCGTTGGTTTTTCTAGAAAAAAAAAATATGCATAAAAAATTGAGACTTCTTAATATCACAATATTTAACGAATTTTTCTGGATTCTAAATGGTCACGGCCACCTTGCACCCTTGCTGGGGGGTGCCGATGGTTACCCGTCGTTTTTATATTCATATCTTAATTATTACTTATTGAATATAAAATTATTTATTGAGTTTCAAGTACTCTTGTGAATGTTTATTATCTATTATCTATTATCTATTATTATTTATTATTTAATAAAAAATAAAATAGTTAATATATATATATATATATATTTTTTTTTGAAGTATGTATATACATATTAAATAGTAAAATAATAAATATTAATCATATATATATATATATATATATATATATGTGTGTGTGTGTGAGTTTTATGTCAACAATAAAATTTGTATATATCATTTTGTATTAAAAAATATCTAAATGTTCTACAAGTATATCTATATAATATAAATATATATTTCAAGTTAGGTTCAGACGGGTTTTGGACCGAGTTTGACAATATATATATGTGTGTGCTTGTGTGTGAAATAATATATTAGGATATATTAATATACTATATAAATATATTAATTTGATATGTTAGTGTATATAATACTTTAATTTAGATGATATTACTAGAAAATATATATTTGAATACAAAACATGTTATATTATAAAATAACCATACATTTTAAATCAAGTAAATAGTGTTATAAAATTAGATTACCATAAAAATAAAATTTATTTTCAATATTCTCCAGCACCAAAAAATGTTTGATAAAACTAAAAAATCTACTTTTAAAAAAATAATAACTCAAAATGCATTATTTTCTAATTTATTTTTTTAATATGTCTGAAGACTGTAAAATAATTTTTAGCTCATTATTTTTTATTAAACATTAAAACATATTAGTGTGTTTTACTCAAAAATATTTAACAATATTACATGTCTATAATATTGTATTTAAATGTGTGTGTGGGGTGGGGGGGTTTACATTTTATAAAATAAACTATATATAAATATATGATATAATAATTTTTTTCACCATTACACTTTTTATATCTTATTATTTTATTATAAGTGATAAAATAGTCGCAATTAAAATTCTATATATGTTAAATAAACCTAAAAAAACAAAAGAAAATTATGAAATGATTTTTCAATTTATTTTTTATGACATAGTCAAATACTGAAAAATATTTTTCAATTTATTTTTTATAATATTGTTAATATCAAACAATAATTTACTTTTCAGAAATTTATTTTTTAATTTTTGAAACACAAACAGTTCTTTAAAAAAAATGTACTTTAAATCATTAAAAGGAAATTTATTTTCAATGCTCTCCAGCACCAAAAAAAAAATGTTTGATAAAACTAAAAATTCTACTTTTAAAAAAAATTAATAACTCAAAATATATTATTTTCTAACTTATTTTTTTTTGATATGTTTGAAGACTAGAAAATGATTTTCAGCTTATTGTTTTTCATTACACATCAAAAAAATATTAATGTGTTATACTTAAAAAATATTTAACAATATTATATGTCTATAATATTGTATTTAATATATATATATATATGTATATAGTTACATTTTTTAAAAATAAACTATATATAAATATATGATATAATAATTGTTTTTCACCATTACACCATTTATATCTCATTATTTTATTATAAGTGGTAAAATAGTCACATTTAATAATATATATATATATATATATATATATATATATATATATATATATATGTTAAATAAACCTAAAAAAACAAAAGAAAATTATTAAATGATTTTTCAGTTTATTTTCACAGTATAGTTAAATACTGAAAATATTTTTCAATTTATTTTTTATAATATTGTTAATATCAAATAATAATTTACTTATCATAAATTTATTTTTTAAAAGGAATTAATTTTCGAACACAGACAGTTCTTTATAAAAAAAAAATGTACTATAAATTTAGTCTTAATAGTTTACGAGCATTAATTAATTAATCCTTACAGGCCAAAAACTAATTATACAACCTCTTATTTCTCATCTAACGTCGAACTATCCAAAATTTAGTTAAGTAGTTTTGTTAAACTATAAGGACCAAATCATAATTAACTAAAAAACACCTACAAATTTAAGATGGTTAATTCATCCTTAGTTAACAGACCATGTCGGACCATGACCTGCCCTAAAATGTTAATCCAAGGTTAAAGGCAAAACCATGTTGTATCATTTATTTTAATTGAAGAGCTACTCCATTTCAATCTTTTTTTAAAAAAAAAACACATCATTTTGGATTAAAAAAAGGTGATGGCATTTTTTTTATGTTTTGTTTTTTTTTTGCTAACATGAAACGACATCATTTAAAAAATTAAAAAATCTAGAACAATATTGTTTTTTACGAAGAAGAAATTTGTCCAGATCTAACCTAGGCCGATGTAAGCTTTGCGTTACGGATTAATCAAGTGATTCACAGGTGAATCATTCATCCATTTATAGTCTGTTTGGCTCTGCAGTTGAATCTATATTTGATCAAATTTTTAATTTTTTTTTGTTAAAATTAAGTGTAGTTTGTACTTTTTGGATCATTTTGATGTGCTGATGTTAAAAATAATTTTTAAAAAATAAAAAAATATTATTAACATATATTTCAGTATGAAAAGCTATTTAAAAAAATACTACTACACTGCCGAACACAACTTTTAAATGATGGAATATCAATAATTAAATCGGTGAAAATGGGAAGTTGACTTAGAAAAACTCAAAAACTCGATAAAAGCGAGGCGGGCGTGGCATGGGTTGCGCGCGCGCGACCTTCAATGGTGAGCCAGTGAGGTGGGAAGACACGCAAATGATCCAGACTTCTTGCTGCTGTCGACGACTTTGATGCCTAATACAGTGCTTGTAACTTGCATCCGATTTGCTCTTATTTGGTAGCATACTCTTCGAATCAGGGCGGTGGGAATCACTCTCCAATGCATCTCAGCTTAAAGTCAAATGGTAGGATTTTTCCGAATTGGGGGATTTGATTCGCTGCTAATTTCATACTCTGGATGTGATGTTTTATTTGTAAAACTCGAATTTATCATATTAAATAAAAAAATAATTGATCTATTGACCTGTTCAACTCAGGTTTTCTATAATCAAAACTTAATTTCAATTCATTGATTTAAAAAAAAAATTATTAAAATAATATTGTTTTAACTTTTTTAAAAATAAAATAAAATATTAATACGAGCTGATCTAATTCAATAATCCAAACCCGTAACTCAGGTTTTATCTCAAGTCAGATTTTACAAATAAAAGTTATACTCGGGATCTTGTAGCAATCGGAAGGAAAATGGGAATATCATTTTAAGAATTTCAAAATTGAAATTGCAAGTGATTTCCGAGGTTTATTTTTTTAGGCAGGATTCCTGTGATTGTAGCATCAATAGGTATATTTTGGGATTATTTATGAGAACTCTTTTTAGGCAGGATTCCTGTGATTGTAACATATTATAATTATTATTAAGTAGAAAATTAAAAGGCATGGGTTTTTTTTCCTGTTGAAGATTGCACTGTTAATCCTTTCATGTATTATTGTGAATGGACTGTGTAATTTTTTTTGTTTTTTCAATTTGATTCTTAGATTTTTTTTCCATGGGATTGTATTTTTTTGGTCAAATTTAAGAGCAATTGAATAAAATTTGTTGGATAAGGATGAAATTAAAAGATTGGGGATCAAAATAGAAAAGACGCCATAAATAAGTGATGGTTTCAAAGTTAGTAAAAAAAGTTTATTTTGGTTCTCATATTTTAGAAACTATAAATGCTCGGCACCTCAATATTTTATCAATTTCATTTTGGTACAAAAATCATTTTTTGTTATCTTTTAGTTTCTGGTTTGAGAGATGAGAGAGAGAAAGTGTCACTGTCCGGCCCAACCTGCCAGATATTGTCCGTTTTGGGCCTTTCCATCCTCACGGATTTTTTTTAGTAATCACGCATGGCCCCAAAACGTGCATGACAAGTTAACAATCAGCACTACTAATAAGACCAATTACCAAATCCTCACCCGTCGATGTGGGATATTACAATCCACCCCCTTAAGGAGCCCGACGACCTCGTTAGCATAACCGGATAGTCAGTGAGGTCAGCTCTGATACCAAATATCACAACTCGCCCCAACCTGCCAGGTATTGTCCGTTTTGAGCCTTACAGCCCTCACAGATTTGTTCTTGATGACCACACATGGCCCCAAAACGTGTCTGACAAGTCAGTAACCAACACTACTAATAAAGTCAGTACCAAATCTTGATGTCAAATGATTATATTTGATGAAAGGAGTTCATATTAGGTGACTTTTACCTTGAAATTGCCTAAAATAAATATGAATCCATGAAGATTTTGGGTTTCGAAATGGTTACTTAGGGTTTCAGAGGCCATTGATAGGTTTATCACAACTCCTAGGATGTTTTGGGTCAAAAAAGAATTGAAAATAAATTTTTAAGTTAAAGAACCATCTTACTCGATTTTCTAGCCATCATAGTGGCTGAATTTTAAAAAAATTAGGCAACGTGTCATCTGATTTTTTTTTTTTAAAAATGGTCAGATGCAACATAAAAAAGGACCCATGCACGCGGGTGCTAACGAAGAGGCCCAGCAGGACCTTGCCTCTATGCCTTTTTCTTATTATTTTTAAAAATCAATGCTTTTTTTAATTCTTTTTTCCAAAATTTTTATTTTTATTTTTATTTAGATTTAAAATCCCATATCTCTTTTATTTTATTTATAGAGCCTTTAAATTATGATTATTTTTTGCATTTACCTTATATATATATATATATATATAAAAGAGAAAAAAGCATTATTTAATATGTTTGAGTCTATGATCTAGATTACAGGTTTGACAAGTTAAGCTATAATTGTTTTTAATTTCATATTTTTTTATTGAGACCTAATTTTAATATATATTTTTTAAAATAATTTTTAAATTTATGTTTCAACTAATATCACTCATTCGTGTTTTGTTTTAATTTGTTTATTTAACTTTTTTGGAATAAAGATTTTTAAAAAAATTATTTTGTGCGTGTTTAATTTTTGAAGTGATTTTTTTATGCATATATAATTTTTTAAAAATAATATTTTGTATAGATAAACTTTATTCTTTAAAATAAAATACAAAACTCATATAATTTTTCTAATATATGCAACATTGCATATTATATTTTCCTTTTATTTTATTCAAACATTTTAAAGTATGTTTCTATTTCTATTATCGTTTAACTTGATAAAATAATTATTTTGATCAACAAGATCTAGCGAACACAACTAGGTAAATATCTTGTCTTACGAGATTAAATATCTTGATTTATATTTGTCTCTTAATTTTTCTTGTTTTATTTGCAGTTAGCATTAATAATTAAAAAAAACAGTTATGAGCACACATAGTTCTTCATTTATCTAATTACATGTATGAATAAATTTTTTATTTTGCTCTTAAGAAAAAATTAGCTATAAAAATGCATTAAAAAAATCAGCATATACAATTTTTTTAACAAGAGATGAAAATAAACCATGGCAGAACATATGTCATATAACTAATAAAATAAACTAAAGGAAGATGATTAAATACTATTTCTTTCTCCATGATGCCAGACTCAGTGCATAGTGGAGTGTTACAATGCATCTGATTTTAGTTTCTTTTTTTGTACTTGAGAAATATTTTTTAAAATTATTCATTTCAATCACTAAATATTTTTTCAATTTCATCATTTCATGTTATGATCATACAAGTTTAAGCCTATTAATTTGCTTTGGTTCACATGCTATACCTTGGTCACAATGTCAAAAAATGCCTCGACATTAAATTGATGCTACATTTTTCAAAATAGAATTTGATTTTATTAATTTATAAAATTGAAAAAAGAGGGATCAAATTTAATATAGGAAAAAACTACATCCTTTTTCTTCTTCTTTATTGTACATAGGCGTGGAAAACTACAGTTTAATCCTTATAGTTTTTTTTTTATTTTTGATCTTTTTTAGAGTTTCAGGTTTCAATACTAAATTTCATTTGTTTTACATTTAAGTTCCTAGAATTTGATGAGAGAGAGAGAGAGAGATAACAAAGAAAATAATCTGTCAATCACATTCCAACCACAAAAAAAAAATCGATCTTTGGTGTTAAAAGATTCCTATTGACAGAAAGAGTTCCATTTAGGTATTTTCTTAAAAGATGATAGAACAACCCAATCTAGTCACCTTATTAGATCATCTACCAACGTCCAAGTCCATTCATATTGATAACTCATTAACCAATAGCCAAGTCCAATCACCTTGTCAGCCAACAACTAGTGACCAAGTTCAATCACTTTTTAGCCCATTAAACAGTAATGGAAAGGCCTAGCTCCAATTTAAATTTCTTATGACTTCATCAATGATCTTTTTTATGGGAAGGTGAATAAAAGTTAATTCATTTTCATTTCACACCTCATCCAAAAAATTATTTTTATAGCTAATGACTTAAAAACTTCAAGACACGAGGGAGTAACTAACATCTCCATCACAGGTACCCCATCTCCTTCAAATTTCCACCAACTCTCTAATAAAATGAAGGTGCTCAATGATATTATTCCAATTATACAACAATATCTTTACATTATTACACTCCCTCGATAGAAAATACAACACTTAGATTTAGATCCATCGCATGCACCACTGAATGCATAAAGACATCTCTCGTTCCTTAAATAAACATGACAAAATGACGTGCAAGTAAGTAAACACAAGAACACTTATGCTCCTACCCTTTCAAAAGAGTTGTTCCAGCTATGAAGAACACTCATTGGCAAATCCTAGCCATAAGAGTATTTACTGCAATCAATCTCCCTTCAAATCTCTCTAGCACACTCCTCGTAATAAAAAAAACCCATACATAAAATGAGATTGGTAACTACACAAGCTCCAAGAAATGAACATTGTTCCCACCAAGTAGAATGTTTTATACTTTATCATTAAGAACTACATACTTATCTCTTCAAAGATCGTGTGTTCGTTAAGGTTAACTAAGACAATTATAATGGACTTATTGATCTAAGATAACACACAAAATATATGGATTATCTTAGAGCTTGTAACATAAGATAATGACACTTTGTGCAAAGTCCTTCCAATAACATTTCGTGGTTTTGCTCGGGTGTAATAACATAACATAGAGTCTTACTCTATTTTTAGCTCTTATGATTTTAGTGTCAAACTCATATCCCTCTTCAACACAAGTATACTAGCTAATAAAAGCATAATTGAGCTCTCCATCATCACATAATGAGAAGATGAGAGCATTAAAGCTATCTCTAAAGGTTTAATGAAGAAAAACTCAACGTGGAAAATCTACTCGAATTCATTACCACTGAAACCCTTATTAATGATGTTTAAAATTATTTTTTATAAAAGAGTATATACTCTCCCTAATTGAATTCTTCTCGCCGTAAAATAAGCAATGAAAAATCATATTTGAGTGAAAGAAGTGTATGTGACCAGACAAGAACACCTTCATTTCCAAGCAACCTTAGGGCATCTAAAAGGAACACCAAGTGATCAAGTTGAGATCGACTCATTTTTTTCTAAGGTCATTACCACACATTTGACCACTACAAGTGTTGAGGTATTAACTTCTATTAAGGAAAAAAAATTTTGTGATACCTATCTTTCATAGAGTGGCACAAACAAAAAAATCCAATAAATTTTATTTTTTTCACCATGACATCGATCATGATACTAATGAATGTCATACTTTTAAAAAAGATAGAAAGATTTATCATTAAGGTTATGATATAAACAATAGTGAAAGATAACAAGGTTTGTTACATGTCAAAATTCTCAAAGCCAAGAACACCGTGACTATGAAAATACACCCAAAATATTCAATTTGTATTCATCTAAGTCTTACTTGTCAAAATATTTTTACAACCCTTTATATACTAAATAGAAAAATTATTCACTTCAAATAGAAAAACTAGAAAAGCCTAATAATACATTATATATATAAAAAAACAAAATTCCTAAAATGAAAAGTAAAAGATAAAAACAAATAAGAAAAATATTTATTTTTTCCAAAAAGCTCTTGCATCAGTCTTCTCGAATTGGAAGGGACTTTCCACTGAGTTTAGGTCCTGGTAAGAAATTCTTCTCCTTTAGAGGTGAGAAAAAAAACTGAATAGCTAATTAAACTAAGGAAATAAAATAAAATAACATAACAAATCGAACCAAGAAAGAAACTGAATAGATCGATTAGAAAACAAAAAAAATCAGTTTCGGTTCAATTTTAGTTTTATAAGTGTAAAACTAACAAAATCGAACCGAATTGAACTGGTTCAACCCAAATATAAATGCCTAACAAGTATAAAATGAAAACCAAACCCTATAAATTTTAACCAAGACACACCCTCAGCAACCCCTCTCTGACCCTCTCCTCAGAAACCCTTTATCTTCCCTTGTCTCTCCCTGATCAACAAGACCAATTTTTGTTTTCTTTTTTCTTTTTTCTCCTTTCCCTCTCTATATAAACAAGACATGCTTTCTCTTTCCATCTTATTCAATGGGTTTTTGATTGTTTTTAACTATACATGCGGTTAATTTATCTCTATTTTTTTCATTTATTGATGTTGATGAGGCTCATAACAAATAAAAGTTAATATAGAAAAAGTCACAATTCAGGGCCATAAAAAACAAAAGAAAAGACAAATCAAAACACATTTAGGCAAGTGTACAAAAACCTAAAACAAGCTAAAAAAGCCCAAGCCCAATTAAATTGAAACAAGTCCAACTAGTTTTGAAAGGAAAAAACCCGAACCCAACCGACCTAAAATTATCAGTTTGAACTAGTTGGTCGGTTCAGTTTGGTTCGGTTTATAATTTAAAGAGAACATAAATTTTAGTTTTGTTAGTTTTTTAGTTTTTCACCCTATCTTTCACCATGAACATTCTTTTATGTATAAGTCATCCCATCATGAATCCCTGACAACTTTGTGCGGGTTTTCAATTGTCGATCCCTTACACGACATGTTTATACGAGTCACCTCATCATAAATTCATAACATAACATGTTTATGCGAGTCACCCCATCATAAATCCCTAACATAACACCTTTGTACGATCCATTCCATCATAGGTCTCATCACTAAAATTTTCAATAACATTAATTGATGTAGATGGAAATAACACACTAGTTTCTAAATGTTTATTTTCTAAGGAGAAACCTCTTTATCCATTCCTACACAATAACATCTTGTTCTACAATCTTTTCGAGATATGGTTATTCAATAACACACACCAATTAACTATCATGAATAGTTAAGGTCTGATACATACTTTATGACCTCCAACCAAAACCATTAAAAATCATTGGGATTTAATACTAACTGATGCAGACAGGAGTGAAGGATAACAAGATTTGTTAAAAGTCAAAACCCTTAAAGACCCAGAACACTATAACTATGAGGAGATGCTTCAAACATTCAATTTTTATTCATTCAAATCTCACTTATCAAGAGGCTATTACAACCCTTTATATAAAAAAAACTAAAAAACCATATTAATACTAAATACGAAAATATAAAAATATAAAAATTATTCCCTTTAAATTAAAAAAAAAACTAGAAAGGCCTAACAATACTTAATTAAAAAAATTAAATTACTAAACTGAAAAGAAAGAAATAAAAGTAACTAAGAAAAATATTTATTTTCTCAAAAAACTTTTGCATCAAGTTTCCTCCAATAATTTTTCAAGAAGGAAATGCATCTTGAACAAAAAAAGGTTGACACTTCCCATAATGTGTTGCTCAAGATTAGATAGGCTCCAGGGATTGTATCTCCACTTATGTGAGAAATTCTTTTGAAACCCAAATTGACTCGATATCTCATCACCTCAATATTAACAAAAAAAATATCATCTTGAATTTTTTTTTAAGTGAAGCCATGTTTTTATTGGTTTTTTAAATTGTCTTTAAACTCGCAAAGTCGACTAAATCAGATCAGATTAACCTTCACATGGTTTAATTTAAAGTTTGGTTTATGCAAGGATTCAGGTTAGAAGGTTTTAAGGATGACCAACTGAGAAAGGTTTAACAACACTTACAAAGAGTTTCCCACGACAATGTACGATTATTGTGTTGTTATTATGTTTTTCTATATGCTAACATTAAAATTATTAAGGTGTTATTTTTTAAAACTGAAAGCTGTTTTTGGAATAATGATAAAATGATGCTTAAAAAAATATTTGGGTGAAACAATTAAAAAAAATAGCACATTAATGAGATAAAGGAGTTTTACTTAGAAGTGTCTTTTTTACCATTATTTTAAATCATTCTAATTTTTTTTTTATGTTTTCTAAATGCTTTTAGTTTTTATTAAATAAATGATATTGAAATAATTTTTAGATTTTTTTAAAAAATCATAGATATTAATAAGAAAAGGAAGGCTTTTACTATAAATTTTTTTAATTGAATTTAAATTATTACTCTTCTTAAAAAAATATTAGTGCCAAGTAATTAAATTAAAAAAATTCAAGATCTTCTCATAACACATGATCATATATCTTTAGTTGCACGCATTTTTCAATTTCACGAATTAGTCTTTAGTTATCATTAAAATCTCTTTTTAGCATTTGTTAGCATACATGTTCCCTGGTTTATTTTATTAAAGGACGGATTTGATTTTGAATTAATGATTAAGACTTCTCTTGGTAAAAAAATACATCAACAACATTTAAATATTATTTTTCTTGTTAAAAAATTTGTTATGGCATGCAGCATAACACGAGCCAATTATATGCAAGTTTTTTTTTCAAATTAGCATAACAGGAAAAATATTTATCAAAATAGCTTAAGTGAGAAACATTTTCCTTGACTAACACAACATAGTCACTCGTATAGGTCCATATGTGCGACATGCTATTAAATCCCTTTTATAACACGTGCTGGCAAATTATTTTTTTTGTATGGTGCGTGTATGGACAAAAATTTCTGCTTGGCGCTTATGTTACACATGCAAAAAAAATTGGCCCTCTAATGTGTGCGTAACACACGACAACATCTAAGTATTTCGTCAACTTTAAGTGTGTGTGACTCTTTAAAAGCTTCAAATGTGACTTTTCTTGGTGTCTATGATGTTGTTTTGTCGATATCTTTGTAATGGTAGTTGGTGAAATATCATCGGAGCTACGGTATGTTATCAGCGTCCCGTTCTTTCCTTTTTTATTTTTTTTATTTTTCTCTCTCTCCTATTTTGGTTACTGTGTCAGCCTATTTTTTGTTTCTCTCTCTCATTTGGTCCCTTATTTTTTATTTTTTATGTTTAGTTAATTTTAGTTTTATTATTATGATTATCTCTTCAATTGTCTTATTTTTATTGAACTTGGGAAAGAAACTTTTTTTTGGGCAAAAACAAGAGTTGAAATGATCATAATAATAATGAAATCAAAGTAACTAAATAGAAAAATTAAGGGGCTAAATGAAGAAATAAACTAGAAAAAAAAATATTTTCCCATATATAAGTTGCCAAAGGAGACCATACGCAAAACTCACCCTAGCAACTAGTCAAACAGTGTTAATTTTCAACTATGGTAGTTGAAAAAATATTATTTTTTTTACCTTGGTAGTTTGGGGAAAAACTAAGCTACTTGTTCTGATTTGTGTTGTACAATTCCAACCTTTTTTTTTTAATTATTATTATGTATGGTATATGCTTTGAAGTATAATAATAGTTGTTTTTTAAAATATTTTTTTTATTAAAAAATATTTTAAAATAATATTTTTTTTTAAAAAAATTATTTTTAATATTATCATATTAAAATAATTTTAAAATTTAAATAAAAAAATTTAAATTTTATCCAGCCTCCTCCATTTACAAGGCAATACCAAACAGAGAAAGTCTTACTGTACGACTTCTCATACAATAAATACTTGATTCTTTGCTACCATCATCCCGAGACAAACCCATTCGACGACGCGCTTTAAGATCCGGTGAAAACACGGCCCTAGCAGTAAATATTGATTTGCACACGGGGCCCCAATCTCTCGTCTTATTAACTTATCATTCCTCTCCCGCTGAGAAGCCGGCTCGACTACTACGACCACTACAAGCGACAACAACACATTTATATTATTATTACTCTCCCATTAATGCTAAGTAAATTCCCTTTTCCAAAAGTCCAGTCCAATCCAAACAGAGATAAAGTCTCCTTCTCTTTGTCTATTAGAACAAAACACGTTACATCAAGTAAAACTCTTATCTTTGTGTCCATCGAGTGGTGAAATGGCGACGATGGAGGAGGAGAACACGGTGTTTGATGTGGAGGCAGCGAATGTGTTAACCAAGGAGCTGAGAGACATTTTTGCTTCTGGTAAAACAAGGAGTTACGAGTGGAGAATATCTCAGTTGAAGAGTATTGTTAAGATGTGCGATGAACACGAGGAAGACATTGTTGATGCTCTCCGTCAAGATCTCTCCAAGCCTCAACTTGAATCCATCGTTTATGAGGTCTGAGAAATCCCAGGCATAACCTTTTTTTTTTATAGAAAAATCTCTTAGTTTTTTTTTATTTGTTATATATGATATTCTCAAACGTGATGTGATGTGATTTTTTATTTATTTTTATGCGTGAGCAACTGTTTTATAAATGGAACGATTGATGACGCGGAATCAGTAACTATTTACCCGTCTAATCTATTATTGAATTTCAGTTAGAGTTGAGGGAGGAACCAGTAATTGATGACTCTTTATTTTTAACTGGAGTTACAGGACACTGAAATCACAACCGCCGCGTTGTGTTTCTTGATCTTTGGTTCGACTACCAGTCTATTATGATGTGGGTTCCCCACTACTCTCTAGCTTTTAATTTGATGGATATTCTTAGGTTTGGTTTAATCCCGTCTCCTTCACGTCATACTTTCGATTAACATTAATGTTCGTCTCATCAAGAGTTGGGCAGGAGTGGTCCTCTATTTACGAGAGAAGCATTAATGACACGCCACTTTTTTTCTCTTTCTTTTTAAATGTTCCCCGCAAGGTTTGGTCTCTGTCTCAATTATGATACGCAGGTGATGTGTGGCATTCAAGGGAACTTGCAGGACTCGGGCATTTATAGATAGATAGATAGGATGTTTATTGCACTGCTATACTTCAGGAATATGAATGATACCCAGGATTCCAGATATTCCTGATGGAAGGAAATTATGTCAATAAAGAAACAAAGAAATTTGTTTGGATAGATATGATGTTGATTTCTAAATAAAAGATAGCTTGCTACAGATTTGAAACCTGAGTCAATTGCCTAACCTGATGTTTATTGTATTTGACTCTAATTGTGGAGTTGGTGCTTTAGATTGTTTAGCATGCGGAAACCTTGTTTAGTTCGGTTCTGTTTGGCTGGGTACAGTGGCAATGAGACTGTAGGTGGAATCTGGGATGGGATTTTAATACAATTAGATTGAATGTGCCAATGAAGAAACAAGTAACTGGACAGTATTTCCTAGAAAACCATTTTCCTGGTAAGACTTTTGCCAAAAGAAATCCAACATCTTATCACCATGACTCCAAAGCACTACCACCTGTATTTATTATGGATTGAACTGTTTTATCAGGGAATAGTTAGAATTTCTTATAAATCTGCTCAGCTTAATTGCTAATTACGGGTGTCATCTTTTAATCTTGTAAGATGAACTTTATTGATAGGATGTGAGGTGTGCATGTGCAAGCACTTGCATCTTTGTGCATCTGAAAGAGAATAACGGAAGCTGCTGCTTTTTATATAAATTCGAAAAATCTAGCTACCTAATTATTCTCATGAAATAACTTATATTATACGAGTTCTATGTGAAATTTCATGCCAGTTTCCTCAAAAGTTGATTGATGGTTTGTTATGCAGTTAACTATGGTAAAAAACTCGTGTACATTGGCTATTAAGGAACTGAAACATTGGATGATGCCAGAAAAGGTAGCTACTTTGAATATTGCTCCACTATTTGTAGTATGTTTACAGTTTTGATCTTTTTGGTAATTGAGTTGAGTGTAATCATATATCTTTTCATTGCAGGCAAAAACTTCTTTGACAACTTTTCCGTCATCAGCTGAAATAGTGTCAGAACCACTGGGTGCTGTGTTGATTATTTCAGCATGGAATTACCCTTTCTGTATGTTCATAGAAAAGTCCTATATTTCTTTGCATTTATTGTTGATACTATAATAATCAAGTCTTATTTCTCTCTTTCTAGTGTTGTCTATGGATCCGCTCATTGGAGCTATTGCAGCCGGTAATGCTATGGTTTTAAAACCATCAGAAGTTGCACCAGCTACATCCTCACTGCTTGCAAAGCTACTTCCAGAGTATTTGGATTGCTCTTCGATAAAGGTTGTTGAGGGGGCTGTTTCTGAAACTTCTGCACTACTGGAGCAAAAGTGGGACAAAATATTTTATACAGGTTCTTGTTCATTCCTCTGTTTGTATGTGCATGTGATGTCTAATTGTAAATTGTTCTATAGACAGAAATATATGGCGGTAAATCAACACAAAAGAAACTGTGTACTTATTTTCTTACAATTCTCTGAAGCGATATAAGCAACATCTTGCTAGATGTTGAACAAGTCGCAGAATTCTTTTTCCAGAGGTATTTGGAAAGGTTTCAACTCAGCTGCTTAGTTAAAATCTTAGAGGTCCTTTCTGCATTTTTGTGATTGACATGTTTGGAGAAGTGTAATTTTATTAAACTGACAAAAAAAGGGAGCAACCATAAGCATATTGAGCATACACAGTAATATGCCATGACAAAGGGAGAAGGCAAGGCAGAATAGAGCAGGAAAATCCATTCCACTTTATACTAATCTCAAGAAAAAACATGTGAGAGGTGATTTTTTTTGTCTGTTTGACATGGTTGTCATAGAACATTCTATAATTTTTGGTCTTCCTAAATGTCTCATGTCAATCATCATCATACCACTTAAATTGCTCGTTGTAATTTATGAGAATGTGAAAATTCTTTTCCTGGCAAGATTGGTAGTATGTTCTTATTATCATCTGAGGGCTGTAGCTTCTGTATTCCTCTAAAAGAAGAAATTCTGGCTCTCGGATTGTTGTACTTAAACCTTGTAAACTGAAATTTGGTTATTTTCTATACATTAGTTCCTTTACATGAGGCAGTTTGTTGGAATTTGGGAGTGTGTGAGACTCAGTGGTCAGTACTTTTCTGAAGAATGAAAGCTTCTCGTGGTTGTGGAGTTAAATGGAATATGAAGAGGTTAGAATGTTTTCTGCTGGGCTTGCTATTATAATGGTAGATCATGTAATACATCTTTTGCCTAGGGATGGCATGTTTCTCTTTAGATTCAAGAGTGATAAAATGCATGGCTTTGGGATGTTGCTGACGTGGAGTGATGGTACTATTGTCTCAGGACAATGCTTCTCAGATTATTCTGCTCTCCCAGTTTGTTGAATATGATATTCAAAACGTGCTCTTTTGAAGTACTGCTATATCTAGTGTTTGTCTCATTTAACGGGCATGATTTTATGCCTCAAATAATTAGTCTAAAAAGAGGAAAAATAAGAAACAATTCAACTGTTGCCCAGTTGACAGAAATTTCAGTTATTCTTTTGGAGAAACCCTGCAAGTAAAAGAGGAAACTAAACTGATGCTTTAAGCACAAATTAAATGGTGTTTTCTTCAATACAAACTCGAACCCTAAAACATGTCATCCTTGATTTTACAGGCAATGGAAGAGTAGGACGAATTGTGATGGCTGCTGCAGCAAAACACCTGACACCGGTTGTTTTGGAGCTTGGAGGAAAATCTCCAGTTGTTGTTGATTCAGGTATCGATATACAGGTAAAAAGCTCCTTGCATCCCTTTACATGTGCATGTTATGGGTGTCATACTGTCATTTTCTCCATGTTCATTGCTACATACCGTTGGTTAAAGCACCATTAGTTTCATCTTACTGTCATTTTCTGACACATCTACCTGCTTGTCCAAGATTGCAACTAGGCGGATAATTGCAGGCAAGTGGGGGTGTAATAATGGACAAGCATGCATCTCTCCAGATTACATAATAACAACGAAAGATTGTGCTGAGAAGCTGGTAATGCTGATTTCTAGCATTCATTTCTTTTTCCTTGTTTTTCCATTTTGTTTTTCAGCCATTCATTAATTCCTTCTGTGATACAGGTGGACTCTCTGAAAAAAGAACTGGAGGCATTTTATGGAAAGAACCCATTGGAATCAAAAGATTTATCTCGAATTGTGAATTCCAACCATTTTTCTCGTTTGACAAAGCTACTGGATGAGGATAAGGTTTCTGGGAAGATTGTTTATGGAGGTGAAAGGGATGAAGCCAACCTGTGAGTATCTGCTTGCCTTTTTCTTGGTTCGTTACTTAGTTTAGCTTGGTGCTATTTGCTTTTCATTGACAAATCTTTTATTCAATGGCAGGAGAATTGCTCCCACCATATTATTGGGCGTCCCACAAAACTCTCTAATAATGAAAGAAGAGATATTTGGTCCATTGCTTCCCATTCTCACTGTAAGCATCAAGAGATCCCGGCTCATAGCTGTATTATTGTACGGACAGTATATGAAGTAGGACATTAAACTGAATCTAAACTGCTTCTACAACATTAAAGGAGGGGCTTCTCTTTACATTGGGTTGAAGTGATAGCTCTGATATTATATGTGCAGAGTGATTATTATTACAAATAGCAAAAAACATCATGGTTTTCAATATATGCTCTCTCTCTGTGCTTGTTGATCAAAATGAGTTTGTAGGAGGTTGTCTTCCACTTTAAAGGAGTAATTTTCTGCTGGAAGGCCTTTGTAAATGATAAAAAAAAAAAAGACTATCCGTTACTGTTTTCTGGATAACAGTAATAATTTTTTAAGAGTAGAAAGTTCAATAGGTTGTCACAGAATTCTTGTAATAAAATGTGGGATGCCAATTATGATTTCTTTTGTTTTTTTGTTCAAACAGGTCAGCAAAATCGAGGATAGCTTTGATATAATAAAATCAGGAACAAAGCCACTTGCAGCTTATTTATTTACCAATAACAAGAAGCTGAAGGAGCAGTTTTTGATGTCTGTTTCTGCAGGGGGTGTGGTCATTAATGACACTACTTTGCATGTAATTATTCTTCTCTGAACTTCCAGAACCTTGTGCATATCCTTGCATATATGCATACTGCACGAGCAGTCTCAGTCTGTATGGTTATCACCCAGGTACACTTTATAGTTGTGGGGGTGATGGTGGTCGGAGATGAATGAGTGCCTCTGGCGCTCACAGTACTGATGAATGATTTTGGCACTCTCCTTTTCACATGAAGTAGGAATTACCATGATAACAAACAATGGACCACAATTTTGTGCGAGGGTGGGACTCAGACTCCTGGATTCCTGAATACTTGGTCCAAGGCTGTCGTTTGTTCCATCTTTACATATACTTGCTCTTGAAATTTGTGAACTTAATTTCATTAACTGAATAACCATCTAGTATCTGCACCTAATATGTTCTTGATGGTGCAGCTTGCAGTTCATAGTGTACCATTTGGGGGCGTGGGCGAGAGTGGAATGGGTTCATACCATGGCAAATTTTCCTTCGATGCTTTTACCCACAAGAAGGCAGTCGTGTATCGAAGTTTTGTAGGTGATGCATATGTGAGATATCCACCGTACACACTGGGAAAGCTAAGATTGATGAAGGCTCTAATCACTGGTAATGTATGGACAATACTTCGCACCCTGCTTGGAATGTCTTAAGTCTAGGAATATAATGTAATGTATGGACAATACTTCGCACCCTGCTTGGAATGTCTTAAGTCTAGGAATATGATGTCTTCTGTGTAAGCTCAATCACTATATTATTTTTGTACTTAATTTAAGCTGGAACGTTGATTGATTACAAGAACGAAAGTGGAATGCAGTGTCCAGTTATACCCTCTGATGAATAAAATTTGTTTTGTTAGTGTGGTATAATGCTTTTCAAAAGTATTTTTGAAAAAAAATAAATCCAATAATTTATTGTAGCCATCGGCCACGTAGCCAAATGGCACCTGGTAGCATTGCATGTCTGAGAGGTTGCGAGTTAGGACCTTCTCCCAGCAGCTGATGCTGCAAGGGATCCATTGGGGACGGATAATACATAAACTACCACGAATCTTCTACTTTTGACAACCAAATATTGGTCAGATTCTAGACAAGAGGATTACCATAGAGATTCTAAGTGTATCGTACGATGATTAACAGGGTGTGGATCGGCTCCAAGGGAAAACTGAAAGATTCAAGAAGAATTCTCTAAAATAGTACGAATATCTGACCGTTGTTCATCTGTCAGTTGTGTCGGGAATTCAACGAGGAAGACAACTCTCAAGTTTCCTCTCCCCTCCCCGTTTTTTGTGCTTGGCATGCCTTGACCTTCTATGATCCTTTCATAGCCAGGGTGAATGATATCATCGATCATCAAACTTGTTTCCTCACCGCCCAACAAAGGGATTGAGATCCGGCAGCCAGTTAGAGCCTTCACTAGTGGAACTTCTACTCCTATCTCCAAACCTTCTCCTTCCCTCCGAAACAGAGAGTGTCGTTTCTCGGCAATCACGAGGATTATATCAGCTGTGCAAGTGCCAGGCTCATTTCCCATTCCTTCAAATGTGATCTTCGTTCCCTTTTTCCATCCTGGCTTTACTCTAACTGTCAATGTTTCCTCTTCTTGAATTACTTGCCTGCCAGAAACAATGGAAGACATCAATATCCTAGCTAGTGATGTTTTTCTTCGCTCTAAATTCATCCTTATTCGATCGACTTTCAAATGCCTTGCGGAGTTTCCTGACAAATGTGCATGCCTTCCGAAAAAGGGTCGGTGTTTCCCCGGCTTAAAACTATTATTTGCGACTCAGATTTTTTACTAAGAACGTAGTTTTATGGAATTTTAATATTTAGCAGCCAAAACATGAAGAATTGCAATTTCGAAACCTGATCTGATAGTAAATCATGTTATCAAGGAGAGAACAATCAAAATTCAGATGAAAAAACCGAAGCAATAAACGATGAACTCTGGACCTGGGAACAGACCCTGTATTTGTAATTATGACATCTCTTGTTATCTCGATCTTTTTCATGCATCCATAACATAGCTCCTCAAGCGTGCACTCGAGAGGCCTTTCAATAGCCGGAGGTTTCATCTTTCCCATTGAGTTTGAAAACATGATGGTGCTGGCGTTCTTCCGGCTTGCATTTCTTGAGAGAGATGCAGACAAGCCATGACGTGAATCGGTTCTTTTCTGACTCGTATTTCTCTTTCGGAAAGATAATTTTCGAGAAGGGCTCTTCAGGCTTCCACTTCTTGACAGAGGAGAAGATAAATTAGGAAAGCAGCCATCCATGCTTTTATGCCTGAAGAATCCTCTTGGACTCGAAGGATTGTCACCTCGCATACTATTGGCATTGTATCTAAAACTGTGGATTCCATTCATCGTCTTTCCCTCTTCTGTATCGTAACCAAGTTCCTGGAAATTCCACCTACGTGAGGATATGCAATATTCGTGATGGATGTGAATCTCGTTAGTTTTTAAAGATAAACGTCTTGATGGGATTTCAGGATCTCGAATCTCTATGCCAGTTTGTTCGAGAGATGATTAAAACAAAAACTCCTGGAAAATATAATTCCTGCAAACTTTACATTTATTAATTTATGCATGGAAGTATATATACCTTGGGAGCTTGGCTGATGGCTTCAAATTTCACTTGTAATTCATCTGATCTGCCTGAAGAAGGTGGAGATAATTTTCTATCAACGCGACACCATCCGGCGAATATGGATAGACAGGCTTTGCAAAATTCTTTAAAGCTGGAAGGTTGCTCTTTCTTCACAGAAACGGGGGCACCTGTTGGTAAGCCTAGAATGTCAGGACGAACCATGAGAAAAAGAAAGGGAGAGGGATAGGGAATAATCACGGGAATCAAGAGTTTGTTGAGGCCTTTAATTAGCAGAATCCGTTAACAGAGATGGAGGTTGCCTTATCTTAATCATGCTTATTATACCCCGTTCTAGTCTGGCAATTAATTAATTTGAAATCTAATTTACTTGATTAAACTTATATAAAAACTAATTATTAAATCGAAACTCCTTTCCTGATCCCTGATTCAATCACTCCGATACCAGCCGTCGGATTCAAGCTCCCACCATGATTAAATCGGCATGATCGATCTAACTTGAGTCTTGAGCTACTTCAAATTCCAAATGGATTTGGTTACTATGACGTTGGTTAGCTAGTATTAGCATATATAGCTGTCAGTGAGCTGCCTAGAAACTTTTGGAATTTATTTATTTTATTTAATGATAAAAATAATTTTTGGTATAAAAATCAAGGAATAAAATTATGAAAGAATTGTTTTTGTCAAATTTGTCATTTCTTATTCATGTATCTTCTTTGTTATTTTGACAACAAAATTTTTATTTATTAGTAGAATAGCTCATTAAATAAAAAGTAAAATCAATAAAAAAAAGTATTTGTGAAAACTATAATAATTTGAATTAAAATGGAAAATATTTATATTTTTAATAAAAAAACAAATTTTCTTATTCACTAATTCATTTCTCAATTTGACACAAAAAATGCCTTTTTTATGAGAAGTGTTATTTTAAGTAAAAATTTACTATGATTGTATCATGAATCAATTATTTTGACGCTCTTATAAAAAAAATGATGTGTCATTTTCTTGTTGACTTTTCAACCACCATCAATGGTTGAAAAATCAGAGTCTGAGTTTTGAAAAATCAAAAACTCAATTTTCAACTTGTATTCACCTAAAAACATTTCAAATATCTTTGCAAACCCAATTTCAACCCCAAAAAAATCTATAATCACTCTAAAATACTGATTGATTAGAAAATCATTATATAGATTCTAATTTACTTTCTATGACATTTGTTTTAGGAAAATACAACCTCCATTGAACATATCTCCCCAAGAAAAACCTATTAACACCAAAATCAATCTTTTGGTGGCAAAAAAAAGGTCAATCGAACAAGTTTTCTCTCATCTCTCTTTTTCAAACAATTTTCTCTCTTCTTTCAAAATCTAGGAACTGAAATATAAGAAATGAAGTTTGTCGATGCACAACGTCGGGCGACGGCTCCAACTTTTTGTTTATTTAACAAAAAGGATTTTTCTCGATTGGGGAAAATGAAGATTTTATTGGAGTCGTCATCTAGTAATTTGAAGGAACTAGAAATCTCAAATTAGACACTGGTCCCAGAGATTCAGGTACGGAGTTAGTTATAATTAAGGGAAGGTAGACACCACCCTTAAAACATCCTTTCGAGAGAAAGGTTACCCTTACTTGTGTGTTTTTTATTTGATTCAAATGTTATTATATTTTGAGCTTATTTGTAATTTTGTTTTTTTAAAATGGTTAACGTCGGTCCCTAAAAATAGAAGACACGTTAAAAATGACATCAGTCCCTAAAACTAGGAGACTTGTCTAAAATATTGACGTTTGTCCCTAAAAAGAAAAGTTACATCTGAGTTACCAAAAAAAATAATAATGGACATAATCCATATTTGATATTTAAACTTTTGACATCAGTCCTTTTTCTGTAAAAAAAAGAGACGTGTCGACAAACAATATTCATAAAAGACACGTCAAAAAATGACATCAGTCCCTAAAAAAAATAAGAGATTCATCTAAAATATTGACATTTGTCCCTAAAAAGGAGAATTATGTCTGGGTTACCAAAAAAAATAATGGACATAATCCATATTTGGTATTTAAATTTTTGACATTGGTCCTTTTCTGTAAATAAAAGAGACATGTCGACAAACGATATTCATTTATAAAATAAAAATTATTTTGATATCGTTGAGAAATGGGTATAGCCATTCTTGAAAATTATTGGGCTTTGGACCCATGAACGATGATATGATAAGATGGGTGTTGGACCCGCGTCGTTATTCATTTTATATTTATTTTTTGTTTTTTTGTTTTTTTTTTTCACATGCAAGAAAATTTGCAAGTATTTATATATAAAATAATATCAAAAATACCATTAGGAACCCCAAAAAATTACCTGAGTACCATTGTATAGGTAAAAGACTGAAATACCCTTAAATTTCTCCTAAAATTACAAAAATGCCCCTGGTGGCGCGCGTGGCTCCCGCGCTGCCACTATTGGAGGTAGTGGAATTTTCCGGTGAGATTTCCGGCCAAAAAATGGTTGATTCTGGTAGATCTGAGGGAGAGGATTCTGATGACGGTGGTTTCGACGGTCGTTGATGGCTGATGAGGGAGAATCATCGGTTTGAAGCTTTGGGTGGCCGACGAAAATCGCGGCCTTTTTCCGGCCAGATAGAGAGGAGAAAGAGCTGAACCGGCCGGTGTTTTGCTTTATAGGATGCTAGAAACCTTTTTGTGATGGTTCGGAGGCTTCAAACGGCTGGAAATGGGAGATCGAATGAGAGAGAGAGAATCGCCGGCAAGAGGAGAGAGAGACTCCGAGATTTTGCTACGGTGTGAATGCAAGCATGGTACACCGGTGCAGTTGAAGGTTGTGAACCGTTGGATCGCGGATGAACTGATCCTTCGGCTGTGATTGGCTTGATCTGCAAGTTAATCGGCGGTCTGGATGGGCTGAGTTTTGATCTAGTTTGGCGCGGTACACCGAGAACGTGGTACACCAGGTGACGTTGCACAACAGGATCGAATGACAGATTGTTTTAAGGGCTGAGATGAATTTGAGTTTTAATTTAATGTGGTAAGGCCTATTATATCCATTTAAATCAAAGGTCAGAACTAAATAGTATTAGATCTAATGGTTGGGATATTTTTTGAATTTTCAAATTGTTTTTTTTTTAAATCAATATCTTACTAGTGTGAAGGAATATCATAAAAAAAACTTAATAATAATCACAATCTCTTTCTTTTTTTTTTCTTTCTTTTTTCTTTCTCTTTTTTTTCTGGCGAATTGTCACTGGCTATTTATAGTAAATGACAGGGGACATAAATCTAATGCAGGTGGCACGGATCTGCTTTAAAGAAAAATTTCATCGCCACAATTACTCCGCCTACTATCGGCACAACTGCCACCGCCTGACAAAAAATTCTGCATTATTGATTTTGTTTTATTATATATAATAATAAATATTTATATGGATAAAACTAAAAACTCAAATCAGTATTAGAAAAAGCTCCTTTCAACCGCTAAAAATCAATTTTAATTACCGAAAATTATGTTGAAACACTAAAAAAAAATTTTCGATGGGTATCATCCCGATGGACCGAGTTTTGACCAAAAATAACAGTTTTGACCCAAAATGGCCTGAAACTCAATTTTTATCCCCAGTCGACATGGTTGGACCCGTATTGACCCGGCAAACTCGGTTTTGATCAAAAATGACGGTTTAGACCCCAAACGGCAAGAAACTCATTTTTTTTCCTGGTTGACATGGTTTGACCCGTATTGACTTGGTGGACTCGGTTTTGACCCGAAACGGCCTGAAACTCATTTTTTACCCTGATCGACATGGTTTGACCCGTATCGACCCAGCGGACTTGGTTTTGATTGAAAATGATGGTTTTGACTTGAAACGATCTGAAAACTCATTTTTTACCTTGGTCAACATGGTTTGACCTGTATTGACCGGTGGAATCGGTTTTTATGGAAAGATGCGGTTGACTCGAGAAAAATATATTTTTGAATTTTAAACTTTTTCTTAATTTTTTTGGATTTTTATAAATAATAATAGAAATAAAATAGCTTTCAAGAAAATCTTGGTGAATCCAAAATTGGGTTACAACAAAGTTCATGATTGCAATGTTAAAGACTTAAAATACAAGGACCAAAAGTAAAAAACAAAAAACATTGGAGACCAAAAAGTAGTTTTTCACGTCCCATAAATAGTAAAAAAAAAGAGAAAAATGGTTGTGTTATATTTGAGTGTTAAATATAATCCTTGTTTTATTTTTTTAATTGATAAAAGTATATTCAATTCTGTAACATTAAGCATCAATTTAATGTTGAAGCAATTTCTACATCATAAATTTTAAATAAAAACAAATTATAAGACTTAAAACCATAAAATCATATCAACATAAAGTGAAAGGATAAAATGAAGAAGAAAATTTCAATTAATGTAAGTGCAAACAAATTTAAAGGCAAATTTTGTCATCATTTGAAAGTCTTTTATATATATATATATATATATATATATATATATATATATATATATATATATATATATATTATATAAGTTTCATCTAAGCCACCATATCCTCCATGTTTGTATTTTTGCCTCACGTGGAATCCTACTTACCCACTAGGTTCCTGCCTGGACACGTGTCGCATGGAACGTGGCATCTGATGGTGCCGTGCAAAATTATATATGGCCTCATTATTAAATGCATGCGCATTCAGATTTCAGAGTCTTTTCCTTGAATAATGAATGCAATTTCTTCATTTTGAGCGGCTTTTAACTATTCTTTTTTATCATCTACGGACTATACTGTTGCTTTATCTTTCGTGCTCTCAGGGAAAAGCATATGTTTTCCACTCATAAAAATATTAAAATAATATTTTTATATTTTATAAAATTAATTTTGATATTAATATATTAAAATAATCTAAAAATATTAAAAAAATTTAATTTCAAGTAAAAAAATAAAAAATTTAAATTTTTTTAAAAACACATTTGAAACACAAAAACAGATAAGATCTTAGATGTTGATTTTTATTAGATATCCATACCTATCTACTTATTTTGTATTAATTATACATATCATTTAGTTTTTCTTATATAATATTTTTAATGTAAATGATACATTATGTTATAATTTTAAAATTTATATAATTAAGCATGTATATATAATAAATCATGATTAATTAATTAACAAATATTAAGACACATGGCCAAAATATTGTAGCAAGTTTATCATTCATTCTCTCACAAATCACTATGAATTAAAATAGCTCAAATTTACACCCAATTGCATTTATTTTTGAAGGAAAAGTTGGATTGAAAAGCAATGATCATAGTAAAAAATAACAAGTAACATGAGTGGTGAATTTGAATTCATACAAAAAAATTTACTTTAATCTCCTAATATTTTTTGGTTTATTGGTGATTTGTCCTTCTAGTCTCCATAAATTCAATTTTGATATTATAGTTTATTTTTTTATTTTTTAGTTAATTTTCGCGAGAGGTAAGAGAGAGAAGACTGCTGAATTTCAACTTAGAGAGATAAAGTCATCATTTACACCTTATTACCAAAATGGTTAGAAATGGTGTTAATGAGTTCTATTCGGTGATAAAAGTCTTACGGTGGTTGTTTTGATCCTCGATATTTCCTAAAAATACAGATATAGGTCAAGGATGAGAAAATTTATTCGATTTGATTTTATGATTTAAGCTATTTTTTGGGTTTATTGAGTTGCTAAGAGCCTGATTATTTTTGCATTTCAAAAAAGCCTTTGAAAATATTTGAAATTCTTTTCATTTTTTCCTTACTTCAATTTTTGTAATGTTTTCAGATTGTTTTGACATGTTTATTCTAATTTAAAAAAAATATTAGTTTAATATATTTTCAAGTGAAAAATACTTTTAAAATAACCGCCATCATAATATTAAACGAGATCAAAATTGGCATGCCATGTGTTTTAATATTGTTTTTTTGGGTGTTTTTGATTTTAAATGGATTGAATGATAGGTTTGTAGAATTATAAAGCCATAGCCTTGATTTTGGGCCATAACTATTGTAGCCAAAATCTTGGTTAGGAGTTTCATATTTTTTTAAAAATAAAAGGAGGCAAATCCCTTTTAAATAAAAATAAAAGGCCAAATAGATAAGCTTGGGCTTAAAAGCCAACGTTATCATGCTGATCCTTCCAAAAGTCTAATTGGTTAGGCCCAAGGCTTGCGATGCTTAGTTTTTTTTAGATATAAATTTATGAAAAAAAATTAACATGGTTAGTTTATGATCTAGATCGCAAATTCGACGAGTTAAACTAGAACATCTAATCTATTTTTTTTTGTTTAATGTGTTTTTCATCCATTGATTTTAAAAAAATATATATAATTTCACCATGTGTTATCAATAATTTGCTCTTTTCTATATTAGTAACATGCACTTGTCATGGTTTTTTTTTATATAATATTTAACTAAAAAAATCACATGCATTTTATTGTCATATAAATCTATTAAATAAAAAATAATCTGGTAAATAAAAAAATTACTGGATATGATGATGTGCATAACTTGCATCGAGAGCGTGGTTGGTTGGTTTAAATTTATTTCTTATAAGAAAATTGAGTTTTATTTTTAATTTTATCTTTTAAAATTAAATTAATTCGAGATTTATATTTTTAATTTTTGTTTTCAGACTATCTCCATAATTTTATTATATCAACTCAAAATGATTTAAGTTGATCTAATATATGTTTTTTTTTATTATGTAACATACAACTAATTTTAAATTTATAGATAATCTTTTTTTAAAAAAACATATTAATAACACTAATATTTTTTTTTTAAATTAACTCAACCTGACATATCACGTACCAATGTACAAGCTGCGTCTACTAAAGCATGTCCGTGAGAGTACAGTTGAGATACAAGAGTAATTCGATGATGAAAAAAAAAAAGGAGCGTTGGCGGGTAAGAAATTGGTTCCCGCCACTAAAGCGACAAGCCAGATCCACAAACTCCTAGACCGGAGCCAAAAGGCCCCTGAATCCCACTGACATGACCTCAGCAACCCTCAGTTCACCACCTTCGCTCCTCCTAAGTAAATTAAACAATTACCCCTCTCACTGCTATTAAAAAAAGAAAAAACCCAAAAATAAAATAAAATAAAATAAAATCAAAGCCCCCCCTCTCTCTCAAATAGTAACCTTTGCTTTCCATCTAAATTCATTTCCTCTTCACCCCGAAACCAAAATAAAAATAAAAATAATAGAAAACCCACTGCTATACACAAGTAAAAATAAATCCGAGTCTTCTTGTTGATGTCGCCGTCGCCTTCGTCGTCGTGATAATTGAAAAGTGTGTGTTGTCTCTCTCTCTTTCCACTCTAGCTTCTCAGCTTCTCCTTTTGGGTTTCAGGTACAGAAAATACTGTTAATTTCACTCTGATTTATTTTTCCATCTTCTTTAATTGTGACTACTCATTATCGTTCTTGACGTCCTAATTTGTTCCTATTTTCTCTAATTACCAGTTCTCGTATCTATCCCTTGCTCTTGATCATTTTTCTTGATGCTTAGTTGACGAGGTATTGAGATAATTTCTAGGGTTTTTTTACCCCCCTCTCGTACTTACTCTTTACTTTCTTGCAGTAATTGTTTCTTGAAATGTTGTTTTTGTCATGGAAAAACCAATTTTCTTTTAGCTCCATCCGTACCCTGCATTTTGATTGTTCATCGGGAAAAATATGTTATCTTCCAGAATAAGTTAGAAATAGGAGTAAGGCATTGTTATAACTGATGCCTTTTGCTTGCTAGCAGAAACTGTGTGTTGAATTTCTGCTATATTTCTACTACTATTATTGGATAAATGCATATACTTGCACATAATATTCTTTGAAAACGGCCTTTTTTGGGGGCGAAATTGTATTTTTTGTTATCTTCGCTGATACATGATTATGCTGTGTTATGGGCACATAATTATTTGTATACTTTCGATTGCTTAAATATTTGATGAGATTTTTATTTTTACTCGTGAAATAATTGAGTTTTTTTTTTTAATCTGTGATAATTATCGTTGCTCATTAGCAGAGTAGGCTAATGATAAAATGACTCCACCAGCTACGCGAGGCAAAAATAAAAGGAATAGACCGGGTGATATTGCTAATATCACTTCTGAAGTATTAAGGTACAACATTTTATTACTTATGGAGATAGTCTGTTATGTGTATTGTTTTGATTTTGATTTTTATTGTTTCTTTGCATAGGAAAATTCATGCAAATGGTAAAGTTACCGATGGAGATGTGAACCAGCTGTACATGATATGGAAGCCAGTTTGTCAAGGCTGCCGTGTGAATACTAAAGATAACCCGAACTGCTTTTGTGGATTGATTCCACCACCCAATGGAAGTCGTAAATCTGGCTTATGGCAGAAATTGTCTGATATTCTTCAAGCGCTTGGCTCAGACCCATTCAATGATCTTCGTAGTACCGATGAAACTCCGTCTGGTCTAACTAATCTGGGAGCAACATGCTATGCCAATAGTGTACTTCAGTGTCTGTACATGAACGCCTCGTTTCGAGAAGGTGTTTTCTCTGTTGAGCCAGATGTGTTAAACGAACAGCCTGTGTTATATCAGCTTGTCCGGCTTTTTGCACAGTTGCATGCTAGTAAATTAGCTTTTATTGATCCAGCTCCATTTATAACGACCCTGGAGCTGGATAATGCAGTTCAGCAGGATGGCCATGAGTTCCTGACCTTGCTTCTTTCACTGCTTGAACGTTGTCTGAGCCACTCTAAAGTTTCTAAGGCGAAAACAATTGTTCAAGATCTTTTTCGAGGAAGTGTATCACAAGTAACAACGTAAGACAAAGACCAATTTTGATTGTGTTTTATTTTTATTATTGGATTTTTGTTTGTTTATCTGGTGTTCTGATGATTATCCTTCTATGTTTATGTCAGTTGTATATTTTCTTCTTTTGATTTACCTTTTTGTTTGTGTGGTCATTTTTTAGTTATAGCACTTTTAAGTGTCCGCAATGCTTAATAGTCATTGATATGGATTTTACTGTTTCTTTTTTTGTTTGTTCTTTATGCAGGTGCTCAAATTGTGGAAGAGATTCTGAAGCATCTTCCAAAACTGAAGACTTCTACGAGCTGCAGATGAATGTCAAAGGCTTGAAAAGCTTAGACGAGAGTTTGGATCAGTACCTTAGTGTGGAACAGCTTCATGGAGAGAATCAATACAATTGTGAATTGTGTAAAAGCAGAGTCGATGCTACTCACCGCATCAGGCTGCGAACTCTACCTGATGTCCTTAATTTTCAGCTTAAGCGTTACGAGTTCCTTCCAAAGGTACTTTGTGATATCTTTTCGAGAGCATTATTTTTCGTTGTCTTACCATTATGAAATCTTATAACTATAAGTGCATTTATCTCTATTCCCATCTCTGAATTTCGGTTGTTATATACTTTAATTTTCACCTTGGTGGTGTCGTGATTGGGCAGTAGCCTTTTCTTAAATGATGCATTGCAATTGACAAATGAGAACTTTTGCTCTGTTCTTATAGTGAAGATAATTACTTGCATGTGATGAGATTTGAAGTAGCTTTATTGAAATATCACGCATGGGTTTCTTGATGGAAAAAGGTCAATGCATGGCTCGCGAACAGTGACTATTTTAAAACTTGTGATATCCCATTTTTCAGTTGCTTAATGGAACCTGTAGCTCCTTTTTTCATGAATGACATTGCTTTTTGCATGGTCATAATTTTAATTTTTATATTTTAGCCTGAGGCTGGCGCTGTGCTTTATAGTCTTCTCCCTTGCTTAGGATTGGTTCTTTTCATGCTATATTGTTCGAGATTTTGGGAACCAATCACAAGAAAGAAAAGTAGCTCTTTGGCATAGGCAATCATGTATTTAAGCATTTTGTGCATTGATTTTTGTCAATAGACTACTACAAGGAAGAAAATCACATCTGCTTTTGGTTTCCCTGGAGAATTGGATATGGGGCGTAGGCTGTCTGAACCTTCTCAGCTGGAATGGATATATGACTTGTCAGCTGTGTTGATTCACAAGGGAACTGCTGTAAATAGTGGCCATTACATTGCTCATATCAAGGATGAGAATACAGGGCAGTGGTGGGAATTTGATGATGAGCATGTCTCAAACCTAGGTCGTCGCCCATTTGGAGAAGGCTTTTCAAGTTCTGCTAAAGGTGTTCATAGTGACAAAGTTTCACCATCTTGTGCAGGAGCAACGCATGCTGATACCAGCAGAAGTATGGATGCTGTTCAGCCACAATCTTTAGAATCTAACATTCATAGTTGTAAAGAGATTTTTTCATCTACTGATGCATACAGGCTGATGTATAATCTTAGGCGTACTAGAAAGAATGATGGTAAAAGAGATCATATTGCCAACAATATTCAATTAGAAGGTCACAAGGGTTTACACAATGGCTTTCATCCTGCATCTCAACTCTTTGAGGATATAAATGATATGAATGCATCATATGCTGCTGCTTGTGAAGAGTACAAATTGAAGAAGGAAAAAGAGGTGCGTCATATCACAGAACGGAGAGAAGAGGTGCGATCAGTTCTCTCAGAAGCTCCTGTTCGATTGCATCAAGAACCATTTTATTGGGTTTCTACGGACTGGCTTCGCCAGTGGGCTGACAATGTCACTCCAGGGTAAGTGTGTATTTGTGGTTCTACATTATGCATGCATGATTGTTGCTTCTGGGATAAAGTATTGACAAGGCATTGCCTAAGATTGTTGTGATTCATATTTGCTAATTTGTCATAGGCGCCTAAGCCTCCAAACTGCGATCATCTTAATTGTGTATATTTCGGTTTGTTTATTTACTTTTGTATGGTTTGCATATCAATTGTCAATCACTTTGCAAATGTCCTTTTAATGTTTCCTATGATTTATTCCAAATTGTCCTGCAGTGTTATAGACAACAAGCCTATCCAATGCTTACATGGAAAGGTTCCAGTGTCTAAAGTTGGGTCCATGAAGCGGTTGTCTGCTAAAGCTTGGGGAATCTTGTTTTCTAAGGTATCTCTTTGTCTAATTATCTTGCGTATAGTAAAACACTTCATGATGCATTCATATCCTTTCCCTAGTTATTTTTGTTTTCAACATTTGTGCATGCATACATGTGTATTTTTTATTTCCCTTTGTATTGCGTATAACTTTTTTTTTTAAGTATAAAGGAGAGGCTTCCCAGTACTTCTAGTTCACTAACTTATTTTCTTCTCCTTCTCTCTCTAGCCTCCACACACACATGCAAGCACAATTTATCTGTTCATGTTTGTCTGATTCAAGCTTCATCTAGCTTTTCCTATGTATCATTTATTACTAGGCTGTGCCATCATTATTGATGCTCTTCTGTTAAATGCCTGACAACTGCAGTATGATGGAGGGCCAGCACTGACCAATAGTGACTGCTGCATGGCTTGCCTTATTGATGGTGCCAAATCTGTGGTCTTTGCTGATAGCTATAGGGATCAAAGAACATTAATGAGAGATCTTGCAAATGATGTAATTGCTGGGAAGTGCTTGGATGGAGCATATTTTGTGTCCAAGACATGGTATACTTGGAACCTTTATGTTCTTTTTGCCTTTTCTATTTAATTTATTACTGCTTTTGTTAATGATTATTAGGCATGGCTTACTAAAGGGCTTTTTTTTTTTAAATTTAAAAATTAACTGATTCTGGCAACAGCATGTTAATTTTAATCATCTTTTTTTTTCTCCTGTACAAGAACAAAACTAACTCGTGCTTTTATTGTCAACAACTACTGCATTTCTTCATCATCTCTTTTGAACTTGACTTAGTCTGCTTGGATTGGTGCGTTTCTGGAAGGTATCCAGTAATTCTGATTTTTTTCATGATTTTAGGCTGCAACAGTGGGTGAGACGAAAAAATATTGATGCTCCAAGTGAAGCTGATGCAGGACCAACAGCTTCAATTATGTGCCGACATGGGCAACTAAGACCTGAGCAAGCTGGTGCCAAGCGATTGCTGGTTCCTGAGACACTTTGGCACTTTCTGTACAAGGATGCGGTTGCTGTAAAGTCTGACGATCCCTTGGGATGCACAACTTTTCCTTCAGATTCTGCACAGTGTTCTGAATGCAGTGATGAACTTTCTGAAGTTGCCTGCTTTGAGGATTCTATAAGGTTATTTACATGTCTTATTAATTGCACGGATCAATCCAATCTCTCTTGTCTTGAATTGTGCCATGCTGCAGGGAGATGAAGCTCAGACAGCGCCAAAATCATGAGAAGTTGGCTAGTGGAAAGAGTATTCCCCTGTCTTTGAACTGCACGTATTACTTGATGCCTTCTTCTTGGCTCACAAAATGGAGAAACTACATAAATTCAAGTGGAAAGAATATTTCTTCATCAGTGGAACCTGAAGTTCTTGATCCTGTTATTGATGCACTGAAATGTGAATGGGTAACTTGCAACGCCTGGATATTTCCTTGTCACTTTTCAAACAAAATTTTTCTTTTGTAAGAGCCAATATGGTTGAAGTTACTTTATAGCACGTGGAGTGAACAAAGGGTAGTTATACTCCTGGAATTAGAATCAGTTTGTACATCAGCCTACTCTTTTTCCTAGCCTATATTTCAACTTCAAATGTAAGGAGACTTATTTGTTGTTCAACTCCTGCCCCCCTCCCCCCTCTTCCTTTTCAGCATTCACGACTCCTAGAAAGGCCTCCTGACCTGGTGAACAAACGCGGTGTGCTTATACAGAAGAGTTCTACTGTAAGGATTACAAGTACATAACTCATTATTTGTTTATGTAGGCCAGTAATTGCAAGAAACATGCTCATGTGCAAAACTTAAATTGTATTGATTAAAATGGAGCTGGAAATGCACAACTTGCTGTATTTTAAGAAAGTGTATTAGGAAGCCACTTTACACTTCATTTCAATCCTGCTTAAAAACCTAGAAATAGACAAATAAAATAGAAAGACGCTGCTTGTTCGAGTGTGCACTAATTTCAGATTTTTTTCTTTCTATCTCCTTTCCCTTGTTTTATGGGTTCTAGACAGATGTTTTAACAATAATTACAGAGAATGACTGGAACAGCTTCTGTGAAGACTGGGGCGGCAACAAGGAGAAAGGCATAATGGCAACAATTGAGTCCAGTGATGTTGCAGAAAATAATTTGGGTGGGTCCCAGGAAGATGTGTTTGTATTTAAAGACCATCCAAGTTCTCAAGACGAAGCAAACAATGACCCAGAGATCAGACAGCCTTTGATTAGGACCTCTCCAGAGGTAATAAAAATCCTACCACATTCATGTTTTGAACTGTGTTAACCACAGTTCTACACTAGCTGGTAAAAGCCCTTCATTCTTCGTCTCTAATTCTTTGGAGGCTTCTGCATAGTCATACATCCGGTTCCAATTTCAGAGCCATGGCCTCCTTATCAGGAGGGGAAATGGTCAATGGGATTTGGCTTCCCTTGTCTCTTGTGCTGATATGGAGTTGATTTTTCTGCTAGATTTGCGAGGATTGCATTGGTGAAAGAAAAAGTCGTGAGTTGGCGAAGAAGCTGAATTACTTCAATGAGGACATAAATGTATCTCTTGTACGTGGTAAGGAAGCTCCAAGATCAATTTTAGAAGCTTCTTCAACTACTCCTGAGACAGATCGGCGCGCCTCCAAGCGATCTCGAAAGACCAGTTATGGGACTTCAGTAAATCTAAAAGTTTCTGGTTCCACATCATTATACCAGTTAAAAATGATGATATGGGAATCACTTGGGGTAAGCTACAGTGAACATATAACTTGATGAACATCTAGAATTTGATCATCAATGCATTTTGGATGCCATGTGCTTATACTGTTCCTCCTGTTTGAATCTCATCTGTACATGCATCAGTCTCCGAGATTTAAGCAGGAAGGATTGAAAATTTTCAAAATTAGATTATTGCTTCCATGGAATTCATAAATGCATGCAGGAAAGTATATTCTTTCTATAACTGACAAATGATGGGCTATAACTATTTAACTCAGAAGAGATCTTTTGGAATTGGTCAAGTTTTGAAATATTAGAAGTCAGATGTTGGTTGAATGAAGTGTATAGGTTGGCATAAAATGACATGGTTATCAAAGAATTCTGGATAATTGTGATACCCAAATAACTTTGCATGTCTTCACAATTTGTGATACCAGACTTGTATATGGATTCTCATTTGCTATCAGTAGTTTTCTTAGACAAATATGTCCCATCCTTCGGCTCTCCAACTTTAATATTTTTATTTCCTTTGCTTAACCTCTTTTAAGTCATGGCTCTAGAAACTTGTGGATATGATGTCTGTGCTTATGTGCCATCAGTTTAACTGAGTAAATACCTGCAGGTGGTTAAGGAGAACCAGATACTTCACAAAGGTTCAATGATAATTGATCAGGAAAGTGCTACGCTTGCAGACTTGAGTATATTTCCTGGTGATAAGTTGTGGGTGCAAGATTCTGAAATCCACGAGCATAGAGATATTGCTGGTAATATGAGTCACTACGCTACTTTACTACTATAAAATTAATGGTTATTTTTTTTGAGTAACAGTCGCCTCTTATTCAAGCAAAACTTTTTTCCTGATGCAACTTGTATGCTTGAGCAGTAATGCTATTTATCATATAATGATAGAAACGATAGTAACAGTATGAAGTTCAAAATAGTTTACCAATTATGTGGCCTTTATTAGAAGGTTTTGCGTTTCAAATTACCAATGTGATTCTGATTTAACATGATTGGCCAATGTTTTTAATGGAATAATTATCATGTTTAAAATACTCGTTATGTTTCATACTGGCTGACTTAATTGTATCAGTGTCATTACCTTAAGATACTCTGAATCAGCTGCTTTTTATTTATTTATTTATTTATTTTTCTTTTGGTGTCAATATTCTACAGATGAGATTACTGACCAGAAAGCAAACGCACAGCATCCTGAAAAGGGGTTTCAGGGAACACTTTTGACTACAACGACTTCATCCCAAGTTGCTTAAGACGCATGCTTTGAATAGCTGTCTCCATGACACATCTAAACTCTTTAGATAAATATTCTGGAAGGAAGACCTGCATTTTGGAGGTGAGTCATCATTCACGGACATGTATGCACCCCCACACAATATATTCTCTCTGCAACCCTGGCTTCTGATTGTTGGCCATCTTTATTTTCTTTTCATTGTGTAGGACCAGTGGCTGGCCTTGGTTGGTTTTGGCTCCCAGCATTTTGACTTTGAAAAGACTGGTTCGGTACATAATTTTAAAACTCCCCGGACACTTTGTGATGTTTGTACCCAGAGATGAACTGACCCTGTTTTATACTGTTGGCTGATGTCTGGAAAGGCAATGAACTTGGTGACCGATCTTTTTTTTATCATTTCCCTCTTGGGTGGCTGAACTCGGTGGATTTTGGCAATTGCAGATCCAATGAAACATGTTGTACCTTTTTGTACCTAGAGATGAATGAAACCATACAGCGCTGTTGGTCAACACCTGGAAAGTAAATGGAACCTTTGTTGTTGTAGATTTGCTGTGCGAAATGTCTGAAAGCTTTCTCCTATGAATGCTGGATATCAATTATGTTATGGATGAACATTCGCAGTCATTGTTCTCTGGTTTAAATAGGAAAACGATAGCCCTTCATTGTGAAAAGCCTGGTATTCGTGCTGTCATGCCTGCTCATCAAATGCTGGGCATTAGGCCGTACATTTGATGCACTGAATACTACATGGCATGTGAATCGATGACAACCCAGCCTTTATGCGAGTGCTTCATGAATCATCGAGCTCCAACACCATGAGGTAACATTCAGCAACTTTCTGGTAACTTGGGTTTTGTCCTGGGGTGTTTAATCGCTCCTTTTTCGCCTCCTGATCCTGGAACCGGCGTATGATCAAAACTCGGTTGGGCTTGAGTTGGTTTGTTTGGACTGTGGAGTACCATAATTATTGAAGTGACAGATTTGTATAGAACATGCTTGACGTTAATATTTTATAGCAATAGCAAGTAAAAAATAAGCTCCATAAAGAGGTGGATGTGAAATCTGTGTGCGCTTCGGGAGAGGAAGATGGAGACCTCTCATTTATGAATAGGTTGACGGAGTCGTCTAATGATATATCTGAAAGAATGGTCAGATCAGAGTAAAAAGAGTGGCGTGGGAAAAATGAGCGAACGAGAGTCGGACGTTAAATGCATCTTGCAGGAAGGTTGACCTGCTATTCTCTTTTCGAAAGTCAATAAAAGTGGGTGCGTGCAGCCTAAATTACATTGCATAGCGATAGTTTTGGGAAAAAATGGTCTTCACATTTTCTCTAGAAAATAAAAGGTTGCATTCCGTTAATACTTGTCTGCGTTTATTGGGCACTACATATTTGAAATGGTAGGCGTAGTGGTGGCGATACATGGATAGATGTTGTAAGAAGAAAAGCTCCTTAGATCCACCGTCTTCGCGAGTTCTGGTTCCCTTTGAACCACCGATCCCAGCTAGCGTTTACCGGACCTTGAGTCCTATGATAAATAAATCAATTATTTCACACCAGCAAGATTATCATTGATGATGGATGGATAATAATACACAGAGGGCAGTAACAAGGAATGCTAATGACAATGTTCTTACGATGGAAGTAGTGGGTCAGGAATCGATTCAACACTTGACAGGAGTCTGCAGAGTAAGTAAAAACCAAAGGATAAAATTCAAAAAGAGGATTAGGAAGGGAGAGGGGGTTTATTTAAAAAGGGACAAACGCATTCATTACTAATTGTTGCTTACTCTTGGCAAACAATCGACGATTCCCCTAATGTATCAAGCTGGTCCAGCTCCTCCTACATAATTTAAAAGCTATAACATGTTACTGCAATACCTGCTCGGAGTCTCATATATTGCTTGCACAAAACACATGAAATGAAAGCTAACCTGTATGAAATTGATTTGATTCTGAAGTTGGGTGATTGCAGCTACCATTCGATGCTTACTCAGGAAGTTGTTAGGCCCTGTTCTTGGAATAAAACTTGATGTTTCTGCCACTACTGACTCCTCCCTTTTTGGTTCTTCAAGCGATGACACCGAATGTTGCCCGTCCATTTCTATTGAATCTGATTCCATGGTTCCCGAGACCAGCAGGTGTGTTTATGGCAGGCAAGCACGGAAAGAAAGGAGATGCCAAAAGAGGAGAGAAGTGGAACAAGTAGGGGGCAGACTTGATTGAAAGACGAGTGGACCAAGTCTATGGAAAAAAAAAATGAGGAGGATAGAGTGTCCACTGGTGTTTAACTTATAAACAAACAGTAAAAGCAGTTGAGTCAAAAAGTTGAAACGCAGGCACTGAACACGGTCCACCACCACAGATGCGTTGATTGAATGGACGTAGGACAGCATGTGTCAAAACCTGACCCAAGCCCACTTTTATCCATCGAGGAATCACTATTATTAATAATTAAAAAAAAATAATTTCACAGTGTGTTATCAATAAAATATATTTTTTATTTAATTCAAATTTAAAAAAATATAATTTTATTATTTATTGTAAATAATTTACATTTATTATCTCAACCTCACATGTTTATTATAGTTTTCTTACATTTAAAAATTATGTTGTAATGTAGTAGATAAAAAATTTACAGAACCCAATAACATGCATAATTTTTTATGGAAGTTTGTTTGGTTAATATGAGTTTATTTTAATTTTTAATTAAATATTATTTTTTGTTGATTTTATTTTTTAATATTGATTTAATTTAACATTAAAATTTTTAAAAATTATTCTTTCAAGTTTTACAGATAAATCTAAATAAATTATATATTTTTCCATCTCAGTATTATATTGAGATATAATTTCATTTATAATTAAAGTTAATTTTTTTTAAAAAAACACGTTACGTAAACCTAAATATTTTTTCCCAGCGGCGTAGGGCGCGCGGATGGGCTAGTTGTCTATGTAGATTGCTTCAATATTTTCTGTCTTTTTTAAATGACAAAGGATTCATTACTCGATGTTGGCTGAGTTGGCATCCCACTTCTCCTTATCCCTTGTTTCTGAAACGATGATATGATTAAGGGAATGTTTGGTAGTGCGTTTGTACCTGTGTTTCGTGTAAATTTGAATTTTTTTTTTGTTAAAATTGAGTACGGTTTGTACTTTTTGATCGTTTTGATGTGCTAATGTCAAAAATAATTTTTAAAAAATAAAAAAACATCATTGGCATGCATTTCGGCATGAAAAGCTATTTGAAAAGCACCCGCAACCACACTGCTAAACACGCTCTAAAGGAGGGTGTTTGCATTAGTAAGGGTTGTTTTTAAAATATTTTTTATTTAAAAATATATTAAGATAATATATATTTTTTTTAAATTTATTTTTGATATTAATATATTAAAAAATTATTTTAAAATAAAAAAATTAATTTTTTTTTTAAATACTAGTTAAACCACCTGAACAACTACCCCTAATAAAAGAAGCAAAACCAAACCAATCAATCTTTTTTAGATTAAAAAAACACAAAACAAAAAGTTATGGGCCAGATCCTAATGGACCTGTTACAGGCGTCCGTGTAGGCCTTCGAACATTACAAAATGTCCCAAAGTTTTAGGGTTCTAGCTCCTAATTCTAATCTTTCGAAGACACTATTGGTTGGTTGGGATGGTGATGCAGGTGGGTTAGCAAGCAGAAATGGCAAAGCGAATGATGTATTGCTGGCTGTCAACCCCATTATCAACAGCCAAACAACGCTTCAATATCAAAACAGCCCCCTCATTCTCCAGACCAGTTCTTGCTTCTGCTAGAGCCGAAAGAAGTATTTCCACTGCCAGTAAGAAAAAGAAGAAAAAAGAGAGAAACAAATCCGTAGAGGAGCTTGTTGTGGTAAAGAATGATAAGGAAAAGAGAAGAACTCGCTCAGAGAAAGAATACGAGGAACTCCATTCTTTCCATCAGACTGAAAGTCACGTCCCTGTAATGCTAGGTGAAGTTGTTGATGTTTTCTCTTCCTTACCTCTCCGCTCTTTCATCGACTGCACTCTTGGCGCCGCTGGTCATTCCTCTGCTGTCAGTGCTCCCCCCCCCCTCTTTTTTTTCGTAACTTTTAATTTTGTTTGACAATAAAATAATATATATATTTTTAATTTCATTTGACAGATAATAAAGGGACATCCTGAATTAGAATGTTACATAGGAATGGATGTGGATCCAGTTGCACATGCCAAGGCACGTGCTCATATTGATGCTCTCTTGCAATCAACCCATTCTAGTTTGAAACCACACTTGCTTTTCAAGAATTTCAAGTATATAAAATCTGTGGTTGGTGAGATTGATGATGATTGCAAGCTCTTGAGCTCTGGAGTTGATGGCATCTTAATGGACCTTGGAATGTCATCCATGCAGGTTTATCTAACTCACCCCATTTCTTACTTTCTCATTTTCTACCATTTAACTACATTTTATTTATTTCGTTGTTGACAATTGCTTGCTAATTTTAACTTATAGGTGAACAATCCTCAAAGAGGGTTCAGTGTACTTGCTAATGGACCTCTTGATATGCGCATGGATCCTCGGGTATTAGTTCTCATCAACCCAGCCTTTAAGGACATGTTATCATGTTTATTGTCAACAATGCCCTGTCTAGCTCTAAATTGCAAATAGATTATCTATTGCTTTACTGGTATGGTTTGTCTGAAGGGTATCTGGTTTTATTTAAACTGAAAGTGGCGAAGATTAACTAGTATCATTCGCTCTAAATCTGGATATGGAAAGATGAGAATCAATAAGAGACATATGGAATGGTGCAAAGTTGAAGCATGACTGACCACATATGTAGGTTAATTCAAATTATCTTTCTTGAGCCAATCTAGTTTGGATCAAGACTTGGAGTTGAGTTGATTGTTTATGGTTGAGGGGAAGTCTCTGGGAAGTAGGCCAAAACTGAACTGGTGGGAAAATCTCATGACATGTTATCTTAGTTTATTTTCTTGTAGTCCTCTGGTGTTCAATGTTTTCCTCCCAAGTATCACAGTGGATGTAACTAAGGACTCTGTTATATTTGTTGCTCATCAACATGTCAACATTCCATCTTATAGGCTCTTCCTTGCTGTTTATTTTATTTTTTATATCATCTTGGCCAAAGCCCAGTTGAGATTTTACAATGATTTTGTTTGAATTATAAGATCAATTTGAAGCTTGTACAAGTGATCACAGATATAGCCAGATGCAATGACTAGGATATGTCTTTTAAATCATGGCTCATTTTCCTTGTATAGGGATAAATTTGCTGGCCACATTTTGTGGATGAAATTGTGAACCTTTTCACTCATTGTTTTCTAACCTATGCTGTTGACAGGGGAGGGTTTCATTTCTCATTTAAACACTAGAATGTCTTTACCAAGTGATTTTCAATCAAATTTAGTGTGGAATGCCTTTGTGGCTCAATGGCACCCACACCCCCCTCCCCCCTCCCTGTAAGAGGTCTTGGTCTCAAGCCTTGGTTGAGGAACAGAAACTCCTGTGGTATATCAGTTTTCAGATCTCTGCATCACTTTTAAAAAGAAAATTTTGAAGATGCTGATTTTACCTCTCCGAATCAATAAAATATATGTTCATCTAACTGACTGGAACAGGCATGTGACAGGCAAGTGTGAAAGCAAAGGACATATTAAATTATTGGCCAGATGATGAAGTGGGCCGAATTCTGCGCGAGTATGGAGAAGAAAGCAACTGGCGTTGGCTTCAGAAAAAGATTGTTCAGGCTCGTCAACAAGGTGGTTTGCATTCTACTGGTGAACTAAGAGATCTTATTCAGGGTGCAACTCATGGAACAAAAGGTGGGCCTTTACTCAATACAGTCCATCGTTGTATTGTTTTACTTTGCCTTTTCTATTCCTTCTAAAATTAAGGTATCCTTTTCCAGCATTGTTCAACAAGTTACATGCCTAAATCTTTGCTGATGCTTGGCGTTACTCCACCCACTGGCTTGGATTGTCTCCACAGAAAAAAAAAGGGGGGGGGGGTGTTATTTAATGGATTGTTGAAACTTGATTGCATGGTATAGTTTTTCTAAATGATTAAATTTGTTATTATATTGCTACAGGAGGGAGGCAAGGTTGGATAAAGACAGCAACACGGGTGTTTCAAGCTCTGAGGATAGCTGTCAATGATGAACTCAATACCCTGGAGAAGTCTCTTCACGCCTGTTTCGAGTGCCTTGTCCCTGGAGGAAGGCTTGCTGTCATCTCTTTCCACAGTTTGGAGGACAGAATTGTAAAACAAACATTTCTAAAAATTATTGAAAGCAACGGGGGAGATGGAGATGGGGTTGAAGAAGAGGCTGGTAAAAGAGATTTAAAAAAGATGAGAAATGACATTGATGCAAAAGAAACATGGATTCGACAGATGGTACAAGGCCAGAATGGAACAATCCTTACCAAGAGACCAATAACACCATCTGAAGAGGAGGAAAGACTAAATCGCAGGTCTAGGAGTGCCAAACTTCGTGTGATTGAGAAAATTCGTTGAGATACGTGTTACTACAATTGCTGGCTTGCAGCCCCGTATCATTTAGGGAAAATCCATGTATAATATATGATCTGTGCCTAATATTGCTGTGCCTTCATTATTCATTATTTTTATAGATTAGTCGGTTCATAGCATGGTATTTTGTTTTGCATTTTTTTGTTATGACCAGAAATAATACATCTAATCATCCTCCAGGTCTACAAACAAATGAATCATAAATGAAAATAAATTCCAATTTTCTTTCACCATTCTGTGATCTGGATGGCAATTTCAGTCTTTATCCTTCGTTGTGCCATGGGCCAATTGGGCTGCTGTTGAATTCTATTAAGCCCAAGTAAAGTTTAAAGATTTTTTTTTTTTTTTGAGATTAAGTTTAATGAACATGAAAATAAAATAATAATTAAATAAGTAGGAAAGACAACAGGCTCGAGTTTAACTTTAACCAACTGTTAACTACCAGAACATGAATTGATAACGTTAACTACAAACCATTTTTCGAGTGGCCATGACAGTGACAGTGGTCTAGAACTGAACAGCTAAAACACCATAAAAATCCTCCTCCCTTGCAAGAGTGGCACAGGATTTTCCTCTCGGAAGTCGAACTTGAAATAAACAGGTGAATAAAAGTTAAACTCTGCTGAATTTTTCTATCACTTCTCTTTTTTGCCTGAATTTGGAGTTATAATCCTTCATTTTCATGGTCCATTTGGGCTCAAGTATTCAGAGAAACATGCAGTATTATTTCCTAATTTTCCAGTGTACAACCTAAATTTTGGTTTGCTATGATGGGTTTTGATTTTCATGTTTATTAATTGGGTCATTCATGGGAAGCAGCGGGTGAGGAACTGAGGATGATGGTACCAAGTGGTAACAAATGGAAAGCAACAGGGAAAGAAGGCTTGACAACATTCACATCTTTTGCTTTCCCATACCTCACCAATTCCAGGTTTTATTTGGTGTCTTTGGAACTCACTTTTAATTTAGTGAGGATAATTGTTCCATGGAATTTGAATTTTATCATGTAGGTTTTTTTTTTTTCCTTTGCATCTGTTTTTGTCTTATAATGTGAAATTTATTCAGGAAAAGAAAAGAAACTGTCAATGTACGTAGAGCCAATATGGCAGTGTATAACTCAAAGAAAGCAAATTTAACTGCTGCAAGAAAGGAAAGGATGAATTTGCCGATTACCGATGGCTGTTATCGTATCAGTGAATTTCTAAGTCACCCGTTTGGGATTCAAGCTATATTGAACACGGGTAGTTTGCAAAGTTTTCAGTCACTTGATGCCAACACATATAGGTGCATTTTGCCGAAGGTTGAACTTCTTAACTTTGAAGCAGCACCTGTGCTAGACTTACGAGTTTCCCCATCAGACGAACATTGCACTGTTGAGATGATTTCTTGCAAGGTAGAAGCAACCATGGACTTTATGTAATGATAGAAAAAAGCTAAAAAGAGGGATTCTTATTTATGCACTATGCTATTGTTTTAGCATATCATTACCTTGATGGTACCAAAGGATGTATAAGATAATGACTAGCAGAAGAAGCAACTGAATTTGGAGGAGAAACTGCTTATCTGTTTTCACCGTAGATGTATCACTGCCATCCAATTTTCTTTAAATTCAAAAGATTTGCAGATCTCTTCCATACGTATGGCCATCTCGATGGAGTCTAATTTGATGTTGTGGGTTGCTGATTTACTATGCAGTTCCAAGGTTCAGAGCTTGTGGAACGCCAAAATGACCGTTTTTCAGGTACATGCCTATCTCTTAACTTCTGCAAGACAATAGTTTACAAGAAAACAGTTTTATAAAACATTTATAACAGTAAGCATATCATGTCATGTTCAAATTGAACATATCAAACCCTTTCAGGTTTCTCATGTAGGGATGCATTGTTGAAAGTCTTTGAGGCAAAATAATTTCCATCACAGCTTTTATACAATATGCTAAATGTGCAGGTGTCATGTACTCATATTACACATAATGCAACTACCTTTCATCGAAAAGATAAGGCCTTATTAAGAACTCAAGTTGCTTTATTTGACCAGATTGTTTTGTAGATTCAATAGTGTTTCCTTGTTAGCACAGGAGTTTGTCATGTATGTTATGAGATTGTTGCAGATTCTTGCAATCAATATGTTTCAACATCTTGACAATTCTTTTGAACTTTGCTTTCTTCAGCTTTCATGGTGAACTACATGACATGGAACACAAATATCTCTGAACCATTTTTGGAGGTTGACGTGAAGTTGAATCTCATGCTTGAGGTTGTTAATACACTTTTAGATCATCATAATGGCTAAGTATTTTGCATGGTTCATTGTCATAGTTACTGAAAGCCCTTTCTTGTAAGCTGACTTCTTTCAGTTGGTATCCTGACATTTAAATTATAGACCCTGGGCTCCTGCAATGATTAGAGTCCCTCGCCCAATGTAACTGCTTGATTAGTTAACAGCAGACACTTGTGAAAATGGTGAAGATTATTTTTAGTGATTCAGCACGATCATAGCCTGGCAACCGCTCTCTGGCTGACTGTTAAAGATAGATGATTTCAATATTAGTCACTGGGAATTGAAGTAACTATGACCTATAATGGCATCCTCTGCTTGTTAGCTATTGTCCACCTTTATCCTGTAAATGGAGTAATTTAACCTAAAGAGTTTTTAAACTTACAAAAATTTCTGTCTGTCATATTGACTTTCATGTCAATATTCAATATTTCCTCTTCACTCATACGGCTCTGCTCTCTTTTACTGCTCGTCAGTTGTCAATCTGACACTGAAGTTTGATTCAAACTTCTTGCTTCGAGGCAAATATTGGTTGTCATTTCTGTTTCTTGAAGTTGAGTCTCGTGGAATTTCAAATTGAGTTGTTTGTTCAAGTTCTTAGATATTGTGACTAAATATTCTCTTACAAAAAAAAAAAAAAACTGTGGCAAAGTTTCCGAGTCTTGTTGGAAAAATATCACGAGCTTGTTATTCAATCTTATCCCAGAAGCCCAGGTTTTCTGCTTAATGGTTAATGGACATAGTGTTATGACTAGCTTGCCTATTCTTATCAGTCATAACTGAGCTATTCCTGTTATTTGTTTATTACATGCCTTATCTGCTTCAGTGAGTAATTTGTTGCATTTTGCTCTTTCTTTTCTTTATATGGATGTTGAGCAGTTAATATCATACTCTTAAAGGTCTTCATTCTTTGAATACAGATTTACACACAGCCCTTTACTTTGCTGCCAACATCTGCTGTGGAGAGTGCTGGAAATTTGTGAGTGATCTTACGATGAAATTCAAAATTACAGTATATGCACTTGTGGGATTTATTGTCTTAATGAATATTTCATTTAACATATTGGTATATTTGTTGCTTGGTACATGATCCTGGAACTAGGGAGCCCTTGTAAGTATATCGGTCTTATTTTACCAGTGAAAATAGATCTTGGATGAAGAAAGTATCACGCCCTCAACGTGGCATCACAATAGATGCTACCGTGCTTTGATTGCATCAACAAAAATAATTTTTAATCAGCCAAGGATTGTCTTCTTAACATCCCTTGAGCTTCCTCAAAGCCATTGTTTAATCAGTGTCCTACAACATGCTATAAGTATCAAAGTGAGTAGATTGGAGCCATTGCATCTGGCTATCCTAATACGAGGGTTGAAAACCAAAACATAGAAAATCTAAGTTCATCCAAATGATGGAAGAATTCTATTTACCGTAAAAGAAATTATAGCTTTCATCAACTACATCCTGTTACTAGAATAAATAATGCATCCTGAGAGTCACAACTTGATGCAATTTCAAGAAGACATTAAGAGTTGCAAGAAGTTTGTTCCTGCTAAATATCTAATAATGTTTCATTTTAGTGCTGATTAACTGGCTAATATCACCATGTAATTTTTTAAAAAACCAGTGATTCTTTCCTATTTTGCAAGATGCACTTGTACTTCTGTAATTTTGGGAACAGAGCTATCATATAATAGAAACAGTTGAACTTTGCTGACATACAGAGTAATGCAAGCTCTTCTGGATAGGCTCGTACCATTGCTTCTTGAGCAACTGCTGCTAGACTATAACAAGTGGACAAATCAACACCGTGCAATTATTCCATGAATATGGATCTTGCTTGTGGTTTTCACGGCCAGGTAATTCCTTTGCACTTGCAGTTGTTTTTCATTAATCTTATTCTCATAAGAATTGATGACAATTGTTGATTCTTTGTTTGGAGTTGAAGTAAGCCAATTGTCCAAATAACATAGAACATCTCGAATGTGTTCTGGAAGATTAAATTTAAGAGTCAGAGATATTACATTTTTGTTAGCCCAGTTCACTTCTACATTTGTGCACCCAATGTTTCCATGACATCTCGGGCGCTCCTTCTGTATCTAAGAGTCCAGCAAATTGGTTTTCTTATCCCACTTCGGATGAGATTCGTCTCAGATTGATTTTGTAATCTGAGTGGGTCTCAAGAAGTTGTCTACAATAATAGATCGCTAAAGAAGTTTTAAAATGCTTGTTTTGCAAGCTTTTGCAGTGTTATATGATCAATGGTGACACAGGTAGACCTGGTGATTAAGACTTGAGAGCAAATGAGAAATAGATATTAACATTCACATGTATTATTATGTACTTAACGAAATCTTTTGATGACATATCAAACTGCAGTAAAACGATCTAAACAGTAGAGAACGATTTCATGATCAAACTCATCGAAATCTTTTGATAACATATCTTACTGCAGTTCATGTAGAATTTAGGTGAAAGATTGCAAGACGAAGATTTTGCATGTTAAGTAGTCGCATCATTCCTGGTTGGTTTGCATGAAATGAAACAATGTTTGAGTTGTGCAGGCTAATAGCAAAATGATAAAACAAAAAACAAAATAAAATGTAGGAATCTACAAGAAGAGAACTAATAAGTGAATGAATGCTTTTATTTGCATAGATCTCGCGCTGCAAAGAGGTGGTGATGCCAATTAACTCCATAGAAAGTTTCAAGTTGACAGCTCATTCTCTGCGCTCATGCTCTTGCTCTGACCGTGGACATTCAGGCTTCCCTTGGTAGGGAACGCGACGGTGCCACATGAAGTAAACTCTTAATTTCACTGACTCTTAGGTTAAGCTACAATCTTCTCATAGATTTTTTTTTGAGCGCTCCTTCAGCCTTGGATCTTGTTCTGGATGATGGAACTGCAATTTGTGCGTTTGATGTTTTGTGTTGTTTGTGCTATCCGTTGCCCAACAGGCGCTAGCATCTCAACCCGTAATGCTATGACTAAGTGTATTTAATTAAGTTGTGTTTTGGAACGAGTGTTTTTTTTTAAATTTGTTTTTTTTCATCTAGTTTTTTTTATATATATTTTCAGATTGTATTGATATGTTAATGTAAAAAATAATTTTTTTAAAATAAAAAAATATTATTTTAATATATTTTTAAACAAAAACAATACTTTAACCCGTAATTATTATCCCATTTCTAAACACAAAACTATTTGAAAACAAGTGAAGTTGATGTTACGAGGTAGAATTATTGGGCCCAAAATACTTTTTTTTAGTACTGATAATGTTATTTTAGTTCATGAAACTATTTAAAGCTTGTTTATTTATATTTTAAAAATATTTTTGAAAAAAATTAAAATTTTATTTTTTTTGTTTCAAATTAATTTTTTTAGCATTTTCGCTAATGTCAAAATTAAATTTTAAAAAATAATTTTTTTATTTTAATATATTTTTAAATAAAATACTTTATTAGTTATACCTTATTTTATTTTAAAAAAATTTTTTATATAATTTTGAATGATTTTAGACGAGCATGATGGAGCCATTTGAATTTCATTTCATGCATGTTCTAACATGAATCCCAAGAACCACAAAAAATAATTTTCATTAGGAAGATAATGGCCACCCATTAAACATGTTTTCTTTTTATTTATTTTTAAATAATATCATATCATTAATTAAATTCAAATAATATTACACATTACAAATATTAAGCATCACACCTAATACAAAATATTGAAATACAATAAAACGTGGCATTTTCTAATCATCAGTAATATTAATATAATATTATAAAATAAGCATGTTCTGTACAAATTTTCTAATCCCTAGACGCACAGCGCATTCAAAACATGCATCTTTATGACATGCATCTTTATGATAATTAAGGATTCATTTGTTTGATGAATAGTATTTTTTTAAAAATAAATTTTAAGTAAGTAAATTTTTTTTTAATGTTTGATATTGTAATAAAAAATAAGTTGGAAAATACTTTTCAGTGTTTAGTTATGTCATGGAAAATGAACTGGAAAATAACTTATTAATGTTTTATTTTTTTCAAGTTTATTAAAATAATGAGGAACAAATCCTACAAATTAAAAAGTTGAATGAGAATGAAATTGAAAAAAAATATAATTTCTGAAATTATCTCAAATAAAATAAATAATGATCAAAATAATAGAAATCAAATCTAAAAAATAAAAAAAATAAAAGATGAAGAAATTAAAATAATAATCATTAACATTTCATAAATTATTTCAAAAAAATAAATAAAAATTAAAAGAATGAGGATCAAATTTGATAGATATAAAATTTCAATAAAAAAAATTATAAAGAAAAAACAAATAACAATTATAAAAATAAGGACCAAAGTTAATATAAAAATTAAATTTTAAGAGATAAAATTGAAAAATAAATATTCAAAACAAAATATATATATAGCAATCAAAAGTTTAAGGATCAAATTTGATATATTCAGCAAATAATATGACATTTTTAAATTTTTCACAACTTCCAGAAAATGTTTTCCGCTCAAATTTTTCAGGAAAATACTTTTCTGGAAACCAAGTCAATTTTTTTTTGACTAGAAAGTGTTTTCCGTTGACTAACTTTTCTAATGTTAAATAAATACAGAAAAGTTTGGAAACTGATTTCTCGAAAACTGAATTCCAAAAAACAAACATAGCCTAAATAAACAATAAAACTACAAATTTGCAGAGCAATTATAGACCCTTAAATAAATAAATAAATAAAAACAGCTTGGCGGCAAGGCAGAAATCTTCTGTTAAACCCCCAAAAATGGATTTTTAATTACTAACAACCTCATAGGAAAAGATTAGTCTATTTCCAAAGGGTATCATTCCACCAAAAATAATAATATTATCTCACTTGAAAATACACGGAAATAATATACTGATATAATCTCTGTATACGTATAGCTAGGCAGAAAGGGGCAGATGAGAGTAAACTAAAGCGGGATTATTATCTCACTTCATAATTCAGAACTCAGAAAAGAAAACCTTCTTCAACAAGGGGAAATCCGGCACTAAAAAACAATGTGTAAAATTGAGATATGCATAATGCATGGTTCAAATACCGTGGTTAGTTTCCACCCTTTTTTCAGGAAACATATTTATTCAGAAGAACAGTTACGAATTCCAATCAAAACTAGTTTAAAAAACCGTGGTTAGTTTTTATTTTTTTTTCAGGAAATGTATTTATTAAGAAGAACAGTTACGAATTCCAATCAAAACTAGTTTAAAAAACCGTGTTTAGTTTTCATTTTGCCTGCCCACATAAATCATAAAATTAAGTCAGATTCTTGTTCGCCATCTTCTTCGTTTTTCCTTCTCTCCTCTGCGCGCATGTCTAATAGAAGAAGGATAGCTAGTTTGCCACTTCTTAAGCTAAGAGTTTGTTTTTTTTTTGCTCTTTTCATCCTTGATAATTATCTCAAATGTGACAAAAGATCACTAAATATGCAGTTTAATGTATTATTCCATGCGTACTAACTTCCCTTCTTTGATCAGATATAACTCTGATATGACCAAGCATGCATAAGGAATTCCTTTTCTTTCTATGATCTTCTGTTATTCCTTTATGTGCAAGTAATTACTATATATATATAGAATGAGTTTAAATTGGGCTTGATCATCATGCGCGGTCCATCCATTACACAAGTCCAACACATGCATAGGTTGTCGAATATTCCAAATTCAGCAAAAGCCATAAAAGAAATTAATGATGCCGATGTCGGTTTGATTTTTGAAATGGTGAACGAGATTTGGAGGAGCTACCCTAGCTAGCTAGTTCCTAGTGTTTACATAAATTTAGAAATGCATGCGTCTTCTAATCTGCATTAATTCCTAACAGATGATGATGTGTATAATTAAATCTAGCTTTTCTACTACATGCAGGAAATCACGGTTTTATGATTCATTAAATATGTTATAAATTAATTAATACAAACACATGAATCTTAGTTTTATTAAATATAAACTAGCACTTTCAATTTAATTCTTCACTTACGAAACCAAGTTCTCACATGCGGATCGCATAATTCGTAGCCCACACGACACATTAAAAATAATAATAATAAAAATAAAAAAACAGGAAGGAGTGGTAAAATTCTAGACAACAATGTATCATGGATGAGAGTGGTGTGTTTATCATAGTTATAAAATTTAGTTTGGCCTCACGAATTGATCCACGTAGTCTTAACCGGGTTTTAAATTATAAAAACTTAGGCTTGTAATTGTCACGATCAAATATTCTAAGTGGCCTGGCATAACTCAAATATTAATATTCTATTTTTTTCATATTTTTAAAATAAATCTAAAATATATAAAATTAATTTATAAATACTTAACCTCACTTATCTTTTTTTATACTTTATATTCACACGAATTATTTCTTAACTTTTTTAATGTGGAATAAATAGAGGTAATCATTTTCGGTTTGGTTTTTACCTAGAAACTAAGCAAACCAAATTTATTTTTTTAAAATTAAAAACCAAACCAAACTTAAACAGTTCAAACCAACCAAATTTAGTTCGGTTCAATTATATTAGTTGAAGTAAAAAAAAAAAAGAACCTGCCATTATTTTCTCTCTAAGAAACCAAAGAACCACAAACATCATCTTCAACCTTTCCCAAAAGACCAACAATACCCATTATTTTTTGTTTCATTCTATTCGTGATTAGCCTATTTTTCCCAAGAAAACAAGACCACCATAAAACCAAACTTCAGCACCGTCTCTCTAGTAGTCCTCACAACCTCCCATTATCTTTTACATTGTCATCACTAATTATTGCCAACACCAACTACCGCCACCCACGACAGTAGAAGAAAGGTTTATATTTTTATATATATTTTTAGTGTTGGTTTAACCGATTTAGTACGATTCAATCTGTTTTAGATATTTGAAATTGAAACCAAAACCAAACTGAATAGTGTTTTGGATTTTCTAATTGGTTAATTCATTTTTTTTTCTGATCTAGTTTTTTAGTCAATTTTCCATTCAGTTGTATCGGTTTTTTGTTTTTTTAATCACCCTTAGAAATAACTATATTACACTTCACATTTCTTTTCTTATAACCTCCATCCACATGCATTGTTTCAAAAGTTTTCTATATGGGATATTAAAATCTCAAACATATATATATTTTTTTCTATTTTCTCGGGTTGACTCAGGTTGCAAACCCATGCATAAACATAAGACCAAAGGTAATGAGACCTCAACGAGAAATTAAAACTCAAGATGAAAAGAAATGAATACATGCATAAATGATGATAAATATTGTGTGTAATGGAAAAGATGACCTCCATGGATAAATTTAAAGATGTTGATGAAGTTGAAAAGAGAATCATGAATTTGGATTTAGAACTCATAATGTTGGTGAAACCGATAATGAGTTTGATGGATATAAGAATAAGAAAATTGAGGTAAAGATCACAAGGAATTAGTATGGTAATAAAGAATAAACAATAAGGAAGGATAATACAAAAGAAAAGTAAAGAGTGAAGGTGTAAGCACCGATTAAGAATTGGTAATGTTGCTACGAAGCGATAACAAATCCATAAATGAAACTTATAGTAAGAAGGAAAAATAAATATATTTGGGATAATAAAATAATCCTGACAATTCAATAAACTAATTGATATGATTTATGAAAGGATTAAACAAGAAAATTCATATTTTTGATAAAAAAAAATCACAATTGACCAGTTTTACACTATCACACATAACTCTTAATATGACCGTTGGATCAGGTTGAAATTTTATAGGGAGTCTCTTGACATATTTTTATACCTTTGGTTAAAATTTCAGGTCAATAATAGTTCAGTAAGAACTTGCAATTTAGACAGAAGTCAGGTAGTTTACGTGAAAAAAATAATCCATAGGGGCATGTATAAGGGTATTTTTGTAATCAAACTAAAAAGCTACAACCCTTTCCTTTTAAATGAAGCAGTCAATAGGAGCCATAAGAGAAAGCTAAAGAGTTCTAGCTTGTTCATTCAAAAATTGGTAGAAATCCTCCAAATTTCTATGGGGTTTTTATTTGTGTGGAAAAAAAGAGTAAAACATCTATAACAAGCAAAAATCAAGAAGAAAAAAAAAGGAGAAACATGAGAGAGAAAACTTGGTTAAAAAAAAGGTGGAGAATTTGGAGAACATAGACCAAAGGACTTTTCCAAACTTCCTATAAACATGATGAGTAAATATTTTTGTACGTGATTACTTTATTTTTGTTGAGAAATTGTTGATCGGTATGGATTAATGTAAGTAGAAGTTACGGTTTATATAATAATCCTTAATAAGATGGTGTTTTGTGTTGAATTGATTGTTAAATCGTATCATATATGTTGTTTAAAGTTGAATCATGAAAAAAATTTCAGGAAAAATTTATGGATGGTGTTAGATATAGTTTAACCATGTATGTCTTTGACCATCTAGCTTCTACTTGAATCTAGAGCTTGAAAATGATGGAATTTAGAGTTTATTTCTCAGGAAAGTTATAGATATGGATTTTAACTTTCAAATAGAGCTAGTATTGGTTAAATTTTGAAATATATAACTCCAGATATAAGTTAAACATCGAGAAAATGTCTAAATCAACATAACTCTTGGGTAGATTTTGGATGCTATTGTGATTGCTGATTTTGAGCTTGCAAATGATAAAATTGAATGTTTTTTTCTTCATCAAAGTTTTAGATTTATGTCTTAGTTTTCTATCAAGACAAACCAAAACTAAAATCAATTTCTATAATCTAGTTATGATTAAAATACCAAGCGGCGTTCTGGTTTGGTTAGACCAAACCAATAAGGATTTGTGATTTCTAATTCTTTGCTTGAAATTATACTTAAAAGATAGAATAAAATATTAGAAAGTAAGAGAAGAATTTGCTTAAGATATTCAATTTAATTGTGTATAATTTCTCATTTGGAGGAGCTAATTATCATGTGAACAAACATGATTAATATATTTCTTTAAAACAAAGGATTTGAATTAACCCATGGATGTATACCCATGTAATTCGGCCAAAAGGAATTAATAGTCTTGCTTAACTGATTGGTTTAATATGTGGAGTACATGAGAATGTATAATTAAGCTCTATTTTCATGGTTTTCCATGATAAAAATAAAAGACAACTCATGGTTGTCTTAGAAAGGCCATTTCGGCTAAGAACTAAAAGTAGGAAGAATTGAGTTGGTTGTTTCAAATTTTCATGATGGTTGTGTCAGTGCTATGTTGGGTGTTTTAAGAATAGGGTAGGTGAAAATCCCATGAGAAATAAAAAATTGAAACTTTGATTTCTTTATTAGGATGTTTTGGCTAATTATAAACTAGGAGAAGGCTTGATTTTTGTTTAAATTCTTGTTTAAGATGAATTAATTATATTTTATAGATGTGAGTTATTCTTGGACTAGCTTAAATAAAAATGAAATTTCAAAAAAATAATTCTTGATTCCCTAAAGATAGATTTGATCAATGAAACATATTCGAGAAGGATTGATTGCTGGGTAAACACTATTTTTTTTTTAAATGTTAGAAATGACCTTGTGATGATATACAATAGATTGATTAAAAATTTATTTGAGGTTTTATTTTTTATTGAATACCATTCTATTATTTACTTTTTATTTCTAAAATCATAACCTATATCTATACGTGTTTCTTTTGTACAACTCTTCATGATATTTTTTTTTCTTTTTAAATTCTTTTTAGTGAAAATTACTTTGAACCTATTATGGTTTCATCATATTTTTACCTTGTCTATATTTATATTTTGAAAATTACAATTTACATTCTAAGTGAACTTAATTTTAATATTTGAAAAAAATAAATACTAAACTACCATTATATTTGATGTAAGTTCTTTTGTGTCTGCCTTAATTAAAAGGACTTTACAACTTAAGATTGAAGTTTTAAGTTAACTAGTTTAAGCTATGGATTTAGTCCTAGATCTACTCATGTAATTTTAAATTTATATTAAAGAGTTACACGAGTATTAATATGATTAAATTCACTTCGTACAAATAATAGTTCAACTGAAAAAGTAACCAAATAATTAAAACAACATCTTCTTCTCTCTTTGAATCAATTTGATTTTTCTTTTTTTCTGTTTTTGCTAACAAATTAAAATAAAACCCATAATGCTCAATGATTAGCAAAATACTAACAACCTTGTTAAAAAGCCCCCCCTCTTTTTTATACCCATCAATCAATAACTCAAAAACCACTCAACATATAATTTTTATTACCATTTGCGTAACATGGGTTACAACTCGAAAAACCTAGAATTGCATAAATTGTAATTTTAAGAGAAACCCATTTGAGACAAAAATCAGTTGGAGAAATATAACAAATAGAATCATTTACCTATTTAGTAATAATTGAGTGAACAACAACTAGGCTCAACTTATTTGATATTATAGGTAATAGAGGTTTCTAGTTTTACAAATGAGAAATGTTGTGATTTAATTGACTATATTGATTTCAATAATAAATTTAAATCCAAAGCAAAAATGAGCATCATGTCAAGAATATTGCTAAGAACAAAGGCACCAAAATCAATCTTGAATTCCTTCTTCCATTCCTCTAACTATATAAACAATATAAATGCAGAGGCAACAAGTTTGAAGTTGGCAATCTCAAGGTTTTGATGTCGATAAGTTTAAGTCAGGTTGGGTTATGATTATGGGTGAGCAAAAAAACCAAAAAACTGATTAAACTGAGAAAACCGGAAAACAAATAACCGAAAAAACTAAACTGAAAAAAAACCGATTAAAATTTTAAAAAAACGGGCTGGTTTGGTTTCAGTTTTATAAGCAAAAAATCAAAAAAACTAAACCGAACCGAAACAAAAAACAAACCGGAAAAAAACCGAGCCAAAACCGAGCTAAACTGAAAAAACCGAGCCAAAATCGAGCCAAACCGAAGAACTGAGCCAAATCGGAAAAAAAGAGCCAAAACCGAGAAAACCGGAAAAACCGAGCCAAACCGGTTTGAACCGGTTTTTTCCCTAAAAAACCATACCGAACCAAAACCGGTCGGTTTGACCCGGTTTCGGTTTGGTTTCAGTTTTTTTAAAATAATTTCGGTTTGATTATTTTTTTGATAAAAACCGAAAATGATCACCCCTAGTTATGATGATAAGAGGTGAAGAAGAAACAGAGGGTGAATAGAGGATAAAGATATGACAAAGAGGTGAGAATTATGAGATTTTATTTGGTAGAGTTATGGAAGAGAGCAGTGACTTTTATGATAATTGTGATGGTGGTTATGGTTGCCTGGACCATGGTGGTTGGACATAAAGAAAAAGGGAGAAGAGGTGGTGGCTAGGGTAGGAGAGAAAAGAGTAAGGGAGAAGATATGATAATTTTGCAATTTTATAATCTTAATACCCAAGGATTCTTTAATAATTAATTAAAATATAATGATAATCATGTAAATAATTTAAATTATTTTTTTATTTTCTTTATGAGGATATGAAGTGTTATACAACTTTAAAAATTACATTTGACCTTGAATATAAATTGAAATTTTTTAAAAAATAGAAGCAAAGTGAAAAAAATAATTAAATTATAGGAAAATTAAAGTAGTTTCCCCAAAATTTTATTCAATCACTTTCGTGCACTTGCCAATATTTATAATCATGTAATTAAATAAAAAAATAATTTCAAAATATAAGGTTGTTAGACACAACCAGGTTTTGTGGGATAATTTAGATCAATCTACGTCATTGTATCAATATTTAAAAAATAATATTAAAACATTATCGCCTTAAATTTTTTAAAGTTAAATTGGGTTTTTACTAGCCGATCATGTTGTGCAGTACTCACTTAATCAACTGGATCATATAAAAATCAACTCCATCTTAGTTAAGTTTAAAGCTCGAGTAAAAGAAAGGTTGAACCAAACAAGCCTTTTTTTAATTGAAAGTCATTGAAACATTACCAACACCAACAAATATTGTTATTTTTTGTGATTGAAATTAACTTTTGATTCCACCAATGGTGAAGAACGAGAAAATTAATTGTGGATTATGATAATAATTTATATTTCCTTTGATTTTTTTTTGTTTTACCACGATCATTGTATATTTTTTTCTTTTTCCAATTTTAGTTGTGATAAACTTGGTTTTCCTTTTACAATTTAAATAAAATTTGTATATAAATACTTCTCTTTGATTTTTGACCTTTTTAATTAAATTTTAAATAAAATATAAAAGAATCCAAATTCAAATTGATTTAATAAGTTCACATGAAAATCAATTATAACTTCAAATTTTATGTGGTAAAAATAAAGAACAACGTGAAAGAAATTCGTGGATAACATTCAAAGAACTTGGCATTTGATTTTTTCCATTAACAAAAAACTAACATTACTATGTATCGTCTCATAAATACTATTTATTATAACAATAGTTTTTTTTTGCTTTTTAATTTTTTTAATTTTATGTTTTTTTTTTAATGTTATCATTCAATATTTGATTTGTTAGAGATTGGATTTTATGATTTGTTGAGGTTTGCTTTCTAAGTGGTTATTTAGGTCTCATGATCTATGTCACTAATTTAACGGGTTAACTTAATTGACTCGAATTGTTTTTTCTTTCTTTTATTAGTATTTTTTTAATAATTTTTTCTTTCAAATTTAGATTGATTAAGAATTAGACTTTATGATTTATTTTGATTTGCTTTCTATGAGGTTATTTAAGTCTCATGACTCGGGTCATAAGTTTTGTGGGTTAATCCGGGTAGACTTTGGTTATTTTATTGTCCTATTTTTAGATAGAATTTTTTTCAATTTCATACTTCAACAATGTGTTTATTAAGAATTGAGCTTCATATTTTGTTTTGATTTACTTTTTGTAGGGTTATCATAATTTTATGACCTGGTTCATGGTTTTGGCAGATTAACTTGGTTTACATGGGTTATATTTTTTGTTTACTTTCTACGAGGTTACTCCAGTCTCATGACCCAAATCATGGATTTGGCGAGTTAGCCCAAGTTGACTTGGGTCTCTCTTTTTTTTCCCTTGTATTTAATTGATTTTTTCTTCAAAGTCATCCCTAGTTGATTTAAAATTAGGTTTCATAATTTGTTTCGATGTATTTTCAATAGTGTTATTCTGATCTTATGACTTAGGTTATGTGTTTGACAATTTAACTTGGGTTGAATCAATCTTTTTTTATTATCATTATTTTTATTATTATTTTTTAATTTCATCATTTACTAATGAGTTAATTGAGAATTGAGTTTCATAACTTGTTTTTATTTGTTTATTATGAGATTATTTTAGTCTTATGACCCGAGTCATGAATATAGCAAATTAATCTAGTTGATCCGGGTCAATGTAATATAGTGTTATTTTAATATTTTGTGAGCCAAACTTTGTTTTTATTAGTCCATCTCCATAATTCAATTTTTTTTCCTGAAAAGATTAAATATTCCTGAATGTTTATTTTAAATTAAAAAAGTGTACCGTAGCGCGTGGAACATCGATAAATGTCAAATCCAATTTCAGAACTAAATCCTTAATCCACAGGGAAGAAACCCAACAACTAATGTATGAAAGACTAAAGACCCATGTTCTAAACCAATAAAATCCATTCCTTTAATGGCCCCATCGTTTATTACATGGTTTCCTAGTAGACTTCCACACGCTCTCACACTTCTTGGGTTTTTTCTTCTTCTGGAGACTCGATAGAAGGAGAGACAGACGCTCTTACCTTGTGAAACCACATTGGAATGAAATCCTCTAGCAATTACGACCTTCCAAACCTCCGCGTTATGGCCTGTGCTGTCCTCTTTCCGTGAAATTTCCCAAGACGAAAATCTATTATTAGTCATTACCTATCCCTTTCCCTCTCTCCGAATATAATAATAATAAAAACAATTTCTTACCGAAGGTTGCTAAAAATTAAAAATAAGTATTATTTATGTCGAACCTCTGTATCTCTCTCTAAAAAAAGGGTTTAATTGATCAGAATTATACTTTGTTGTCTATACTATTGATTTTTTTTTTTTGAATTCGAGGAAACCTTATCCCATGGAAAGTATACTTTGTGGGCCCAGGTGAGTGAGTAAAAACTCCGGCTGTGCTAGGTTTTTACAAGAGGTGCACGCCCTGACTCGAACTTAAAACCTGCTATACAAATCTTAAATTCTTTGCCACCACGCTATGCTTCTTGGTGTCTATTCTATTGATTTGATCAATCTTATTCTTAAATTATCATTTATTTTTAAAAATAGATATTATCTTTCCATTTCGTATTTTTATATTTTCCATTGAATTTTTTCATGGATGGAAATGAAAGTTCCATCTATTTTCATAAATAATTTTATTTTAAAAAAATTGGAAGTATTTTTTATTTATTTTCTGAATAATAGAAACTTCATAAATTATGAAAGATATAAAATTAGCTAGAATTATAATCTCAAATCTTCTTGAGAGCCCTAAAGAGATCATATGAATTTACATAGCTAATTTTAACACGGTTCTCAAAAGTTTTGTGTATATAGTTTCTAAAATTAACATATATCCAACTTGGTTAAATGTTATATATTCGGTCATATAAATATTTTAAAAATTATATTAAGACTGAGCATATAAATTTATGTTATTTTTTTAAATCCCAATAAATTTTTGGATCATTCCCGAATATTTTCTGTTTTTTATATTTTGTTAAAAAAATTAAAAACAGCTTCTTGACCTTAAAACATTTTTTTAAATTGGATTAAATTTTTAATAGGGCATGTAAAGATTTTCAGCACAAAATACAAGAAAATAATTTTTTTTAAGGGATTGTTGGACAATAAAAACGATCAAACCAAATAGAAGGTTAATATTTATCTCACAATATTATAGTTAAAAAAAATAAAATTAATAACACGAGCACTCGATTTATTATAACCCTGATATTTTATTTTATTTATTTTTAATCCCCGTTGTAATACACGTGGAGACATGCCACATATATAAAAGGCCGAGACTCGCGTCTATATTCAGGCAAAAGCCAAGTAGATTTCAATCCTCGAGTCTATAACTTGTCGCTCTTGACACAGAGCTTCTCTCTTCTTTCTTTTTCTTGATCAAGTTACAAGCCATAACAATACCTTTTCGCTGACAACATAATTGACTATAAAGATTTGAGAAGATGGAAAAGAAAAGCAAAAGAAGCGTATCATTGCTGATGATGATGTTCTTGTTCTTCATAGTAATATCTGCTGATTTTCAAGGCTGTTTCTCTGCTACCAGTCAAACACCCATCAAAGGAGAGTCAAGCACCCCTGCTAATGATCGTGTTGGCTCCTCTGTTTTCTTTCGTGTCACCGGAAATGTTTATCCTACTGGGTGTGTGTTTTCTTGATTCTTCGCAGAAATAAAATGAAAATGTTGGATTCATATTGGAATTTGATACTCTGTTTCTTGGTACTTTTTTTTATAAAAAAAAAAATAGTTTGTTTTATAAAAAGTATTTTTAGGTATTTTGTGTTTAGTTTGGATTAATTTTCTTGTTAGTCTGGTATGAATTGCTTGGCCATTCATCAACTCTGAATCCATCGCCTCTACGATCAATTTTTTTTTTTCCACTACTATATTTGCAGCTTTATTTTATTTTCGTATTTGACTGCCGCAACTGGATCTTTCTCGTGTTTGTGTAACATTTCCACTAGCATTCTCCTGATTCAATCCCACTTGATGGAGTCTTCTAGGAACAATAGAGACCCCTTTGTAGTCCTACGTAGTTTCTTTAGCATTTCTTGAGATTTTCCTTCTCTTTCTCTGGAAAGTGTTGACTAGACCAGTTTCTCACAAAACAATTCTATATCAAGTGCTTTTTTTGGAGAAATAATTCTATATTTGAGTTTCCTTGGCAAAAGAAAGACATGGCTTAGAAAAATGAATTCCTGCCTTAATAATTCCTGATTGAACCCATTTCCCAGAATTCCTTATGATTGATATTTCAAGTTTGTAACTTGATTTACCTCTTCCTTGTAAAAGCTTTAATTGTAGTGGAGTGATGATGATGATGATTCTCCTTACAATTTGCAGGTACTACTCTGTGATTCTCAACATAGGCAACCCACCAAAGGCTTTTGACTTTGACATAGATACTGGAAGCGACCTCACCTGGGTCCAGTGTGATGCTCCATGCAAAGGTTGCACTAAGGTAAAAGTGTCCTTACATGATGACAATAATCAACATGTAACAAAGTCTTATCATATATCCTCGCAAGTGTTTAATATGCATGCTAAATAACATGTGCAGCCACGTGATAAGCTTTACAGACCAAAGAACAATCTTGTGCCTTGTTCAAATTCCTTATGCCAGGCCGTCAGCACAGGGGAAAACTACCATTGCGACGCCCCAGATGACCAGTGTGACTATGAAATCGAGTATGCTGATCTTGGTTCATCTATTGGTGTGCTGCTGTCAGACTCCTTTCCGCTGAGATTATCCAATGGCACTCTTCTCCAACCTAAAATGGCCTTTGGGTGCGTATCATGCATTCCACCCCAGCTGACTCACCCTTTTAGTTTTGTTTGTGCTTAATAGCACACAACTAAGCTTCAAAGAAACTGAGTTTTTATTTTGTTAGCTAGTATAAAATTTGGTGTGCCATGTTATATGAGCAAGAACACAATCTTGAGAAAACGTTGCAATCCTGCAGGTGTGGATATGATCAACAACATCTTGGCCCACACCCACCTCCTGACACAGCTGGGATCCTTGGCCTTGGCAGAGGTAAAGTAGGCATTCTTTCACAGCTACGAACCCTGGGTATCGCGCAAAATGTGGTTGGCCACTGTTTCAGTAGGGCGAGGGGAGGCTTTTTATTCTTTGGAGATCATCCTTTTCCATCTTCAGGAATCACCTGGACACCAATGCTACGCAGTTCATCAGAGTAGAGTGCTCTACCTCTACCTCTGGCTCTGTTCTTTTCCTTCTTTAAGCCATTACTCTCGGCTTTTATTTTGCGTAGTTGCTTCAATTAAAATTCACTCGTTCTTTCTTTTCCCAGCACACTATACTCATCAGGACCAGCAGAACTTCTTTTTGGTGGAAAGCCCACTGGCATAAGGGGACTACAGCTTATTTTTGACAGTGGGAGCTCCTATACCTACTTCAATGTTCAAGTTTACCAGAGTATACTCAATCTGGTGAGATATACTTGATTTTTTATTTTGGGAAATAGCCCTGGATCAGATAAAGAAACATTCAGTAAAATATCGTGTTGTACGAATCAATAACTTTCTGTCTCAGGTAAGGAAGGATCTTGCTGGAAAGCCATTAAAAGATGCACCAGAGGAGAAGGAACTTGCAGTATGCTGGAAAACTGCAAAACCTATCAAATCTATTCTTGATATCAAGAGTTACTTCAAGCCCTTAACCATAAGCTTCATGAATGCAAAAAATGTGCAGCTGCAATTGGCACCTGAAGACTATCTGATCATCACTGTAAGCACCTCAAGAAATCACTTTACAAGTTTCCTGCAATTAGCAACAATACATTTAGAAACCATTTACTTATTTCCTGCAATCAGGAAGCATATCTAACAACCTCTCCCATTTCAGAAGGATGGGAATGTGTGTTTAGGGATTCTGAAAGGCAGCGAGCAACAGCTGGGAAACTTCAATGTGATTGGAGGTGAGAGAAATTAACAGAATCACGAACCCTATCTAACAAAACCCTCTATATTTCCTAGTCAAATGAATCTGATTCCTCTGTTCTTTGCTATCCACAGATATTTTTATGCAAGACAGAGTGGTGATTTATGACAATGAGAAACAACAGATCGGATGGTTCCCTGCAAATTGCGATAGACTTCCCCAGTCCTGAACCATTCTCTCGTAATATCTTCTTTTTAAGTGCTCGATCTTGGATTTCTAGAAGACCAATAAGCTGACTGGTGGATCTTTTCACCAAAATATACAAGGCAAAAATAACTTCATGTCATTAGACATGATAGATACATGCACAGGAACATTCAAGCATAGATGACGCAAATGGGATTATCCCACATATCAAGAAAAAAATTATTGTTTATCACAGAACATGTAGACTCATGCGAGTCCTCGTTCCATTTCTGCTGCAAGATAGAAACATGATTAAATACAAGAAAATGATTTGATTTAGTTACTATTTCGATGACTGTACAAAGAAGATTACACCTGCACAAAAACAACAAGGATACATAAGGTGGGGATAAAAAAAACAGATATGGCCAAAATATCAAGGAATTTTACACGTTCTTGGTTGCAATAGCAATTTTGTTAACGATGGATTAAGGTGGTCTGATTCAAATAAATGTAAATATCCTGACAGGGTGTGGCCAAATAACAAAGCAGCAAGATCACAATCCATGGTGAACAGAGATTGCTATGATTTTACCAAATGGTATGTTGCCAAGAGCAGACTATCAAAATCCTATGCTTAAATCTTCAATAAACTCCATAGTATTGTAAATGTAGATATGACTCGATTTCAAAATCACACTGGAACAATTAGCTAGAAGAACATCGTAGTAGACACTTCTTTGGAGTAGAGATAAATAGGGATCAAGACTAACCCCGAAGGTCAGCAGCAACGATGGTAACAAGCATTGCATCAGATTCGATTTGCACACTGCATGGTAAAGCAACTAAAACGAGATGATCAATATACTTAGCTCACATCACACTGTATAATAACATTAACTTCCATACATTTAGGGTCTTTTTTAAGATTACGGAAGCGGTCAGAAATAAATCAAAAAAAATTATTTTTTAAAAATTATTTTTAACATTAACACATCAAAACAATTTAAAAATATAAAAAAATTTATTTTAAACAAAAAATATTCAAAATTTTTAAAAACATAATTTACACTGTGTTTCCAAACACATTCTTATCCAACTTCAACCTCTTTTTTGCTATCAAACATCAATTGTCTTTTAACAGATTAAAAGTCAATTCAGTTGGGCTCCATTTAAAATCAACATTTTAGTAAATTAAAAAATTTAGTTCAATACGAAGATTGTTTTGTTTTTTTAAAATATTTTTTGTTTAAAAATATATTAAAATAATATTTTTAAAAATTTATTTTTGACATTAACACATTAAAAAAAACACTAAAAACCAAAATTAATTTTAAAAAACATCAAAACTTTACAAAAACATTTTCCATAGCAAAAACAAGAAAGGACATTTATAAGCTTTGTGCTTCGTTGGTGCTGGACCAAATACACTTTTATATGCAATCAGATAAAAAAAAGTACAAATTTCTATTTTGTCAAGGCAAACAAACAGAATGAAACTCGTTAACTAATCACAACATTAATTTAATTAGAATTAGTTTTCAAATTTAATTCAAGGCAAAGCATTTATTTATAACATTGGAAGTGAAAATTAGAATGCAGAGCTAACCAAAATCCATAAAGCAATTGAAGAAGTGTACTCGTCTCTCACTGTAGAATCTCCACCTGCATGCCTTGCTATCTCATCTCCTTTATTAATTTCCCTACCACTAGAAACCCGAACACGGCGTGCACCGACAGCTAAACAGCAGTCAACAGACCAATCACTGCTAGTCAACTGAACGATGTTGCTGCACCACCTGAGAGGCTGAGAGGGGGGAACCTGACTGTGACCGTCACATTTTCCTACCTCTTGCTGGTTTCAGGCAGTTCATGGGCTGTTGGGCTTTCTCTGGTCTTAGATTGCTAGTTCAAGTTTTTGTTAACAAACAACTTTAAGCTTTCTCTGGTCTAAGATTGCTAATTCAAGTTCATTGTTTTGTTCATTCCTCTCTCCATACACGGAAAATGAAAACAAAAAAACATATATTTCACTAAAACTGTTCTTCACGGGGCATTTATGTTTGTTAGTTGTAAAATTCTTTACTTCTTCATGCATTAAACAAATATATGCCAACCAATCAGGCAAATCAAATCATCATCCAAAAAATAAAACATTAAACATCTATATGCTTATCCTACATGGTGATCATCACCATAAAAATATTTCTTCCTTCGAGTTGCTATGTTGTAATAGAATTGCCACTTTATTAAAAATAAATTAAAAGGCTCGGGGTTTTACTATAGCATGCGAGAAGAATTGCTATGAATTCAAGTAGTATAATAACAATTTTACCCTTTATTATTTTAACAATTGCCTTGGTATTGAGGGCAAAATCATATTTTCAAAAGGATTCAAATGTCATTTGTGGATTGATCAAGGATAATTTTGTAATTCAACTTCAGAATGCACAGTGAAAATACTCTTTTGCCCTTGAAATCTGGAAAAAAAATGTTATGTTAAGGGTTTTTTTTCGTCTTTTTCTTTCAATTTTCACAGTAAAATAACGCTTATATTCTTTGGTGCTCAGAAAAAATGGTTTTGCAGGGAGGGTTTTATTTGTCTTTGCATTCGTTTTGTACAGTAAAATTATATAGTTAACCTTTGACTTTTTAGATTATAGAATGACTTCTGAGGATGTTTTTGTCTTTGCGCCATGATTATTTTGTAATAATGTTATGCCCTTAGATCCTTTTTGTAATTTTTCTTATTAAAATAAATCGGTAAAATATGTTGATGTGTTCCACGCACGTGTCAGCACGTTAAAGTCCTCCACGTTATTCCGGAGGCGCGTGTGGATAATTACGATTGGCAAAAAAACCTATCGCCATCTCATCTGATGTAAGGATGTGATGCAGTTGTCGGGGTGACACTTTTACCAAGGTGGGCAGCAGTTTGATGACAATGAGTTTTTTTTCTCCTGCCATTTGTTTCTCTCACCTGGGCCTTGGTTTTCATTCTAAGCCTTTAAAAATTTAGTTGTGTCCTCTATTTTGTATTTGTTTTGGGTTCGGTCTTCTTTCTTTTTATTTCTTTTTGCTTTGATTTTAATCTTCTTGAAGTTTATTTTTTTTCAATTTCATCCCTCTTTGTATTTAATTTATTTATTTACAATTTGATCCTCATTCTTTTGATTATTGTTTTTTCATCCTTTGCATTTATTTTATTTATTTTATTTTATCCTTTATAATTTTAATTCATTTTTTCAAATTTTGGTCCTCTTTTTTTTCATTAATCCTTTTCTTCATTTATTTTATTTCAATTTAGTCATTAATTAGTTTCTTTCAATTATTTTTGGTACGAGATGTGGTCCTCATTATTTATTTATTTTTAATTTTTTTATAATTGAGGATTTTACTTTGTGATTATTTCTGTCTTCTGTAAGGTTGTTTTATTCTTGTTACCTAATCCACTAGTTTTAATGATTTACTTGATTTTAGTTTGGTATTTTTTTATAAAAAAAAATAGAATTTGTTTTTTTTTTAATTTGATATTGACTTATTGAGCTATGAGTTTTGTGATTTGTTCAACTTTTCTTTTTCATAAGCTTTTTTTTTAATTATTATTGTTGTTAGGCCTTGATTGTAACTTAACAAGTTGAATTTTTCTATCTTTAAAAGGGAAAGAACAAGAATTTGACCTTTAAAATGGTAATATCGAGATCATAGAGTCATGGTCTACCTAAAATAATATGTCATATATCCATTGAAATCACATCACACAAAATCTTATTATAGTAACCTAGGAAAAATACACCTCTCTTTGATTGCTATAGAAATGTTATTGACATGTTATACAATATATGATTGAGGATAGGGAATTAACTTTAGACCTGAGTGAACTACAATACTATAAGATACAGCTACAACTCCTACTATATATTATAATCTTACAACTTTAATTTCCACACTTAATGTAAATGTGAGAAATGGCGGTCCTTCTTTAATTTTTAGTTCTCTTATATTATGTTAGGGCACATTGAATCACACCTAACATAATTGTTTAACATCATTGTTTTTACTTAATTTAAATGGATATGGATGGAACACAACCTAAAAAATCGAATCCAGCCTTATCTTCCTCGTTTATGTCTTGGAAATCATCATGGTCGAGTTTATACACTTGATCGCCATAATTTTCCTCTTCGTCTACATCCTCTTGCTCCTTAATAACAAATGTTTTATTTGTATAGTTATCTGCAACGTAACCAAAACCTTCATATCTAAAACATTGAACCTTGGAACTCGTCTTAGGTATACTTCAGCAAGAACATGTCTGCCCTTGTCTATTTTAGAAGGTTGGGCAGTACTGGGATTGGGTCTTTATGACAGGGCACCTAATAAAGGACCACTATTCACAAACTGAGCTCAATCCCCCAATCAAAAAGTAGCTGGTAAGGTTGTTTTCCGTCATCTCCATCCATACACATGTAATCTATGTCGCCGGTTTGGTGTACCCATCAGAATGCATGCTAGACTGTAAGAGTGCGAGAAAAGAAACTCAATCGAAAAGGCAAAGAGAGCTGAAAGCCTACTATAATCCCTACCAAGGTCAAGGGCTGTGGCCCAGTCCCTCTTGCCTGCCTTGGTTTGGTTCCCAATTTTTGCTAACCCTTTTGTGCTAATGAATCCAAAAAGAAATTGTTGATTCTTTTTTCAATCTAAAAAATGGTTGATTCTTCATTCTTATTTCTGATGTATACAGTCAACACAAATGGCTTCCCAGCAAATTACAGAAGAAGCTGTGTAGTATATACTTTTTTTTTTTTTTGGATTTGAGGAAACCTCATCTCCCGGAAAGCGTATTTTGTGAGCCCAGGTGAGGGAGTAAAACCCCGGTTGTCCCAGACTCTTACAAGAGATGCACACCCTGACTCGAACTCGAGACCTGCTGTGTAGATCTCAAATCCTTTGCCATCACGCTACACCCCTTGAGTACTGTGTAATATACACGTGCACTGGAAACCATTGCCCAAAGACATTGAGTAAATAACCCACTGGCTTCTGAATAAATCTTTTGCAGAGAGCTATAAGCGCATGAATGGTTTCCATATATGATTTGATTGTCTGTTATAAAGTGCAATTTGTGAATGGTTTCCTATTTTTCATTTTTTCTGTACTCATTCTTCATAGGGATTTTTGAAATCAAGACAAGGAAAGGTTTGGCCTTGGTGGATATCGTCAGAGAAGTGACCACTTGTTATTCCAACAGGTTTGTTTTCCAGATTAAGATGAAGTCAGATGTCCGAGTGCCATTGATCAATGATTTGGCTGATATAGAGTATGTACACAAGTCTTTCTCATATCTTATTTTTATTTGCATTTTGTCTTTGATTATGACTGTGTGGATAGATGCGTGGCTTGATATCCTTATTTTATAACAAGGTTGAGTGTCGAATTGTGCATCAAACTCATGCAGCTTGACATGCATATGCATTTACATCAGGAGGCCAAATGCACATTTTGCCAGGAAAAAAAAATGAACAAGGTATAGTTCATGCTTTTTAATACTTCTTGATTTTCAGATTATAAATTCATAATTGGTGTTATTTATTGATTTCCATAAGTGGTGCTTAATGTCAATACAGACATTTTTGAGTAGAGAAAGGAATGCAGATCATAGCCTTTACAATATCATTCTAATGTTGTTCTTGCTAATTAAAAAAAAAAAACCCTACTGGATTGAACACTCCTTGAGGAGTCAATTGCACTAATCTATAGTTCTATAATCTTGCAGATACAGGTTGGTCTTTGGGTGCAATGATAAGTTGCATCTCGGATCACTTATCGCTTCTTTTGCAAGGGCTCGATCTGCTTTGGTTGCAGCAGCAAGTTAGGCTTTATGCAGCTTTTGATTGCCCCGTGGCATTTCTGCTGAGTTTGGCTTGAGACGTTTCTGCTTTTGATCTGCCTTTACAATAATGTTTGATTGAATTCCAGAATTTTATAGGATCCTCTTTCCAAATTGTGGAGACTGTGTTTTAACCATCCAGAAATTGGCCCCACGTTTTTTGTAATCTATTCTCATTCTTTCTTGTAAAATAAGTTCCCCCGCCCTCTCGCTTGTCATTTATTCCGTTTTGGACCATGACATTAAAGAAAATGCATTGATCATTCGATTTTCCCCCCCTTTAATCTATCATTTTCCACTTGAAATAAAATAAAATTAGGGGCGGGCATTGATCGACATACGCACATTGCCAACTTTCCTTTTTCCCGAAATGGCGACCCTGATCTTCCATTGCCACAAGGTCTACGACCTAATCGAAGCTTTGGCTACTCCGGTCAACCGTGGAGACGCACGGCCATTTTTTAGTTTCGTTTCTCCACAGATGACCTGCTGTTTGGATAGGTTATTGATGGAAGCAAACAGGCAAGCTTGTGCATCAATCATCATGACATAAAATTACAAGTCTGCTCCTTCTAGATACAAACAAACAACACCCTTCAGTTTGTTTTGATTTATATTTACCTCTTATTTGTTATTTGGAGAATTTATTACGATATTCAGGAGAAAAGCACTGTTCAAACCTGATGAGATCGGGGTTAGAGAGCGTATTAAAGCATCGCAGTCCCGTGTACGGCAACACAGACAGCAGCAGCACTATATCCAGAGAGCCAAGAATCGAATCTCATGGTTTCCACAATTCATTCGCTAAAGGGGGGAAATCAAGATGAAAGGGTCAGTTAGTCTTTCCAAAAATTCACATATCTCACCAGAAGGAACCATTTCCACTGAAAAGCTTGATTTAATTATTTTCTGCACGCTATTTTTTCTATCGTACGTTTTAATTGCTGATGCCTATGAACTGGCCTGTACAACAACTTTTAAACGACTTAGATATTTTCCCTACACCATGGGAACTACCCTCGACCCCCTTCTCACCTCTGCAGATAAAATAAACAGTTCACACTTACATTTAACGTAGCGTGTAATCTTTGTTGCTGCAAAACTGGACCTTCAAATAACGAAACTACTTACAAGCAAATCACCCTTCTTCTGCATCCTGTCATGGTGAAAATGACATCAATGATTCTCCCCTCAACTTTTGAGCAGCCTCCTGTGCCAAATTTCAACGAAGTCGCTTGTACAAATAACCCTATTTATTTCCCAGTAAGTGCTATCATTCCGATGTCCTGTTGGTCCAGACAATCTCAATTTCAAGCGTTCTAGAGGAGCCATCCTTGTTGCTATCATGATTGAGGCTGAATAACCCACTGTATACTCCCTCTGACACAACTTTATCAATTTGGATAGTCACTCTTCCCAGAGTATTCTGAAAAAATAAATTATCTCCCAATCAGAATTTTTTTGTGTCAAAACATACTGCCTAAACATAGCATGTGCTGTTGACAATTAGCAAATCAAGAAACAGATCAGAGATTCATGTGTAATGAATGGATTTCCTACAACCAAATGTTTATGCATCTCCTCCAAGATGAGCATATCTATTCGATGAGGAGCAATGAATTGATGACCGTTCCAACCGAATGCTAAAAAATCCACTTTCAGAAAATTGCACTAGAATGCATATAGATGAAAAACCAATTACGTTACCGAAAGTAATTCTAAAAAAAATTACCTTGCCAAAAGTATTTTTGCTTTTGCAAATGATGTGAAGTTTTTGGCCCTTCGGTGGTACATCAAAAGCCCATGTGAATCCTTCTTTCCATTCTGGAGATATACTGTGGCTCACAACCTGACAAAATAGATCATTTCAATATGAAATTTAGCACTCCCTGACAATTAGAAAAAAGCGTATAGTCACCATTTTCCTTAGGATCCGATGTTGCATTTTGGCACAATATTAAAATTATGGTTAATATACATTATATTTTTTCAAAAGGATAATTAATCTTAGTAGACCCATTAGGTGTTGACTTCCTCTGTTTTTGAAAAGGAGAAACTACAAACTGCTAGGGGAAAACTTCACCTGGTTGAAAACAAATATGGGAATCTCTGCATGTGATACAAGTCATGCTATATAATATAACACTGAAAGACTAGGTTCCGTTTATTCCTTTAGAAAAACAATGGTATTCCAAAAGCTCGCTCATCCTACCAGACTGGTATGCAATCATGTTTACCCAAGAAATGCAACAATTTACATAACATGAATTCTCTTAAGTATACACCAATCTATGACAACTGCACTGCAAACTGAATGGTTTGTCTATGAACATGTTACTATAGAAAAACTCTCACCTTGGTCTGGCGAGGAGGACCATTGCCTATTGTCAAGCGACAAAAAGCATTTGTGGTTCCCATTGCCTGCTTTAGGTTATTCCCACGATTAATTGTAACAGTCAAAGATCCTGGCAAACAGTGCAACAGAAGGTCTGCTCTTTCATGAAAACTTGGTGGGCAGGTTTTCATCAACATTTGTAGAATAGGAATAGCTTCAGCGGCAATCATGGCCTGGGACTTTGCAATATCTATTGACATGGTTGACCAAGACTGTTTTAACAAACATAAGGTGTCCAACACAGATTCCTGAGCTGCCTCACTACCAGATTTGAGTGCATTTACCAAGTGGGGAATGCAAAGGGTAGCTGCTTCAGAAACATGGAGCTTGGGAAAGTTGGCGAATATGACATTCAAGGTTCTCAAGAACTGTACATTGATAGTTGCTGTGGACCACAATTCTCTTTCAAGAGCAGCTGCAAAACAAAGTTACAGTTGGTTCCAAAATTAGAAGGAAAGCAAGGAAAAGCATCATTGTCCAAATAATAAACCAGAAGAGAGAACTACTCATATAAGAAAATTTCCTCTAGAATGAAAACATGCCGTTATAAATTATATGAAATTCTGGTCCTTTGCCTCATACAGGCCTATAATAGGATGACAGTACACAAGATGGTACACCTTCAACCCATCAACAAAAGGATCAGATATGTAACAAAATGGAAATAAATTACCTGTCAAAGATCTGATGAGCTCATTTGATACATATTCTTGGAGAGTGTGATTAGAAAATAGCAATTCAATCAGCATGGCTGCCTGCCCAGCCACATCAGCACTAGGAGACAGTAGTAGTTCCTGCACTACTAATATGCCACCTGCTTCTGCAACAGCTCGCCTATTAGTCCTACTGTGCATGACAAAGTTCTGCAATGCACAAACTGCTACCATTGTCATTGCTTCTGATGGTTGATCTTCAAGCAAGCTTACCAAAGCACGACAAGCTGAAACAGAATCACTGGCCCTTGCAAGTCCTTCCTGCTGGGAGAGGTCCCCAAGAGCTAGAGCTGCAAGAAATCTGCAGGTCTCTGATCTGGTTTGTGGGTCTAACAGATACTGAGATAAAGGTGCTATTGCATACTTAGAAGCCTTCTTCTCTCGTACTCTGATGTGATTAAACAAAGCTTCAAGTAGTGTTCCGGATAATTCCTCACATTGATGAGATCTTAGTAGGTTCAACAAAGAATCTATGACACCAGCTTCAGTCATCTGCTCTGCACTAGAAGCATCAGTCCTTTCATGAACAATTAAGCCATTAAGAGCCACCATAATAGTGCTCTCACAAGTAGAGTGCAACATTTTCACAAGAACCACCATAGGAACTTTGAAGTAGTACTCTGCATTGACACGCAGAACATTTGAGAGAACCAAAGCAGCTGTTTCCCAAAGCTCAACAGGTGGTTGAGGATCATCTTGAATAATAACCTTTGCTAGCTCAAAAATTCCTCCAGCATCAGCAACCACCTTTGGCCAGCTAATGGAGATCTTTTCCAGTGCCTTTATTGCTGTCTGTTGAAGGTTCAATATTCCAATTCCTGCAAGCTGCACAAGTGGAACCACTGCATTTTTTGTCGTTATATCTTGCTGAAAATGTTCTTGTGCAAGAAGATGAGATAGCAGTTCTGTGCCAAGTTGCTGAATGGCTTGAGATGGGGACTCCAGAAATGAAATTAAAGGCTCAATGACCTGGCTGGGAGTAAGTTTCAATGTTGCCAGGCTCTGTGGCTTCTCCAAAATATTTACAAGTGCTTGTAAGGCACTGTGCTGTCCCCACAAACCAAAATCTGGCCGAAGCAAAACCATAAAAAGAGGTTCTACCACTTTTGCAGCATCTGAACTTCTCGCAATTGCACCACTGTTTGTCAAAATGCGGAACAGTTCTGCAATTGCAGAGCATAATGAACTGGGCACAATTGGGAGTAGCACAAGACATTTATCTATAATACCTGCTTTGACCATGTCCAATTTGCATGGGGCCCGATCTTTCCCCAACTTTATTAGAGCAGAGATACTACCCTCAATAAGTCGGAGATTTGTTCCAGAAACCAAGCCAACAAGAAGATCCACTATGTTAACATAGGCTGCTGCAAGCTCCACCTTCAGTTCATCATCCAACAATCTCTCAAAAGCACAAACCACAGATTCCACAACTGCCGTGTTATCAGACTGGATGAGAGATATAAGGGGCTGTATGCATTCAGAGGCAATTGGATTTGATCTGAATTTTGCATTGCTAAACAGAATAGAGCAAAGTTCTGCAGCATTTCTCTTCAGTTCCAAGGACGAAGCAGAAGACAATATTTTGTATAGGCTCTCAAGTGGATTACCTTCAACATCAACAAATAAAGTTCTTTTTGAATTATGCCCAGATGTCAGCTTGATCAAGGCAAAAAGAGCAGCCTCTTGCTCACTCTCTGATGCTGCATTGAGCATGTCAATCAATGGCTGAACAGCCTGCCAAGCTAATTCAGAGTCTCTAATGCTTTCAGCATCAAAAAGTTCATGGAGAGCCCTTGCAGCACTAAATCGTGCATCTCTTGATCCGAGACGCAAAACAGCTATAAGTTGATTCAAAGAACTAAACGATGCTTCATATCGAATAAGATCAGGATTGCTAAACAGGATTCTTAATAATTCAGATATAGAGGCTTCTGTGGAGTCTTGAGGACTCAATGACAGGTATTTTGTTAAAGCATCGAGAGCTCCTGCTTCAGCCATGATTAATTTATTTGCATCACTTCCTTCTGCAAGACGGCTTAATAGTTGAACAGCAATTGGAGGAGCACCTGGTCTATCTGGAATCGGTCTTAAGAGATCCACCAACAAAGGAATAGATTTGCGTGCAGTGGAACCAAACCTTACATCTTCTATTTCAAAAAGATGTTCCAAAATAACTTGATCAGGACTACGTACCAATGAAAATTCTTCTGATAATGCAACAAGGTTTGGCATATCCAATTCTATGAAACCGATTAATGTTATTAAGCCAGCAACAGCACCAGAGTTTGCAATAGTGAGGCTTATTCCCTTACTTCCATTGCAAACAAGACTGGCCATTGCCTGGGCAGCAAAAAATTTATCAATCACTTCATCAGATCTCATCAAATGAGCAAGAGAAGGTATGATGTGCATTGTTGTAGGAGACAGGACAATATTTGGGTCTTGGAATAAGAAAGCCAGGAGCAACGCACTGATCCATATACCCTCTGTATCCTCAAATTCTGCCTGGAATGAAGAAAAGTTCTTGAGGCTCAGCCATAACTTAAGCAAAACGGTCTGGAATTCATTTTTACTCAGTTTTATCCAGAGTACCAAATCATCGAATATAAAATCACAACAAATAGCAGAAACCAAATCATCGAATATAAAATCACAACAAATAGCAGAAACTAACATTCTTGTTTATAGAGTATTCTAAGAACAACAATTTTACATGCAAACTCCTCTTCTGAATTGCACAGTCCATTCAAATAGTTTTTTTTTACCTCACTGATCCCAACCTCTCTTCTTTTCTTCACTGTTCTTATCTCCTCTACTCATTTCCCCACTCACTCTAATTCATTATTCCATGGTAAATGTGCGGGTCATAATGACACATTATAAATGCCATATATTATCATAAGCAAGTCTGCACTTTATTTCATGCACAGTGAATACAAATCATCTCCTACTTTTTGAGGGAGACAGAGGAGGGTACTAAGTACGAAAGCTTACCATGTTTGTTATATCCCCATACAGTCTACATATATGTATGCAGACAGATCACATAATCAGCGTGACATCTCAGTCACATAGGCTATAATTTACTTATACATCCACTAGCAATCATCAAATAAGAAAGTAATTCACCACAGGAGAAAGGAAAAAACAAATGATTGTGGCACAGCTGCATTGGAAACAGAAAGCCCCCCCTATTCAAGAGGCTAAATAAGAGCATACCTGTGGAGTGGAAGTATAACTGAAAAGCCTATCTGAGAGAGCCTCAAGTCCACCAGCTTCCATCACGATGAGCTTGCTTTTTGCATAGATGGAAGAAATTATTGACAGCAACCACAAGGCAACAGTACCGCCTAAAACAATGACTGGATCAAGGACATCAAATTCATCTCCTTCCTGGAATGCTGATCTTTCAAAAAAACCTCTTGGAGTTCTGACTTGCATTTCTAAAGACGAGTAGCAAGTGTTCTGCTTCATAATATTCACCAAGGCATATATAAGGGGTTTCAAGTATCCTGACACATCAAGTGCTTCCACTGACTGCTGTGTGTGTTCTTTAGCAGCACATATGAGTAATGTAATCCCTCCAATTTTCACTTCTAAACTGGAGGAATTTATTATTCTATTGGCTAGAGAATCAATCGATCTTGATCTTGCAATCAACAGATCACCCAGCACACATGGCTGATCGCCACAGAGCTGAGACAAAATTTCTATTGCCTTATCTTGCAGTAAAGGTGGCCCCTCGGCCAGTAAGCGTGCTAGAGGATCTAAGCTTGAGGGCACTTCTAAGAGGACAGCCCGAGGAAGGTAAGTGAAGTTCACACCATGTTTCATCCTCACCAAGAGTGCAACTACTTCTAAAGCATCTGTGATATCAGTGCCATCCATACCCATTGAGCTCAAGGAATCAAGTATTGCAAGAACAGAAAAACGGCACTGAGCATTTCCACCGAGCACATCACCTACTGGAAAATGAATCAGCAATTGATGAAGAGCTCGTGATGCATTCTTTTTTCCTTCTGAAGTTCCTTCTCCCAGGACTCTTGTCAAAGCACCAACAACATCTTCTGCCAGGGCTTCAGCAGCAATCTGGGGATCAGAGAGGAGGTTGGCAAGTGCAGCAATTGCTGTTTCAGCAGCATCAATGGAAGTTTTAGCCAACTTAATTAGAGGCTTGACGTCTCCTTCAGCAATATAAGGCATTTTCATAGTACTTTTAGTCTTAGTTGGGCGCGACAAAGCACCCAATGCTCGAGCTAACTGTGTTGCAACAACTTGAGTATTATTACTGGTCAAAAGCTTCATGCAGGGATGCACAATCTCATCTGTTGCAAGACTATCACAGATATCTTGCCTCGTAGTGAATAGATCAGCAAGAACAGAAGCTGCAGATTCTTGGGTTTCTTCGTCCGAGGAGTTCAGAATCTGGATAAGAGATCTTAGAGCTTGATTAGCTGCAGATCCCCTTTGCACAAGATCCTTATGTGATGCCATCGTTAGTACATGACCCAAAACTCTTATGGCGTAGGCTTTTGAGCCAGAAGAGTCACCAAGAAGCAGAGCTAATAACTGATTAATAGTGGTAGAATCAGCTGTTTGGACAAGCCTGGTAAGTGCCATAGCTGAGGCTTCTTGACCTTTAGGTCCACCACTCTTTAAAAGCCATAAAAAGGCAGGGACAGCTCCTGCACTTTCAACACAGGCACGGATATCTTCACTATGACAGCACAGATTCCACAGAATATGTGCTGCATCCTCCCTTGCCTTCTGAGAGCCTGCCTCTAACAGCTGCACAAGAGGAGGAATCCCACCAGCGGCAGTGATAGCCCACTTACTGTCATCAACCTGATCAGTTAAGATTGCTAGAAATCGAACACCATATTCTTGATGCTGCTCACTGGATAATCCCAACAATGATATCAGTAACTGAATCCCTTCTCTCTTGCCGATGGCATCCCAGATGCCTACCCCGCCACAACATAGGCTGGTTAACGAAAGTATTAGATACTCCTGTGGATCCCCAACAGCCATTGTTATGAGCCCAATAAGAACCTTCTTTGCTTCTGCATAATCAAGACATAATGAGAGGTAGATATTGCCGTAAAGACTTGCCATAGCTTCAAGGACACGTTCCTGAACCAGCTTATTATCCCGAGGCTTCAGTAGCTTTACTAGTATATCCTCTATCTTGGTTGCATCAAAAGTTTCCTCGGCAGTAGCAGCATTTTTCTCAAAGACCATCAAAGCATAGGCAAGTGCTCCGATTATATCAGCAACTGGTGCAGCAAGACGAGGAGACTGTGATAGTTCTCCAAGATATAGTATCAAGGCAGACATCCCACCACAGATATTTGCCAGAGCTCGTGTTGCATGCCCCTGCAGAGCCTGGCCGAACTCCCCTTGCATACACTCTTTAGAAGGAGCAACTATGGCCCCGATGAGAATGGGAACCCCATCAGCATCTACAATAGCTTTCTTGGCCTTCGTTGACTTTGAGGAAAGAGCCTCCAAAGCATCAGCAGCACTAGCACGAACAGAAATATCATTATTCTGACCCACAAGTTGAAGCAAAGCTCGCACAGCTCCAGAATCGATTACTTTCGGTATACTATCACCAAATGCCAACATTAGACGGGCCAACAGAGAAGCTGCATTGGACTGAGCAGTGGCATTGTCAGAAGACAGAAGACCCACAATGATATCCACTCCTCCAGCCTCAAGCATTGCTCTCCAATAATTATCCTTGTCCCCACAAAGATTTCTCAGTGCCCCAGTAACAAACCCTTGAACCACTTTGTCCTGCTTGTTCTTCGGATTAAGCTGTTCCCATAAGGTCGGTGTCACACCTTCCGTGGCAAATATCTTGATACCAACTTGATCATCTGAAACCGAGCCAGAGGAAACTTCATATATAGCCTCTGCTGCTGCCTTCCTAGCCTCAATCGATTCAGACTTCAGAAGTGAGAGTAAAGGTGGTATACACCCACCAAGAAGTACCTTCACTCGTAAATCATCATCTTTGCACAAAGCACTGAGAGTCGAAGCAACATTAACTTTTGCCCCAGAAGTACCACTCCTGAGAATGGATATGAATAACGGCATAGCTTGGGCATGGGAACCAATGACTGCCCTTGCCTCCTTTCTTGCTTTGGCAAGACGAAGCAAACGAGCTGTTACAAGTTCTTTTTCAGGTGGTGAAGATATCCTGGAATGTAGCTTCTCAATGAAGCGAGCAACCGCAGCCATTGTATCTTCACTGTCATCCATTTCTGCCGTTCCATTTTGTTCCCTGTATATAATCAGCCAATCCATTAGCTCATAATTAATTAGTACTAATTCTCAAGAATTAAACCAGTAAAGATGATGATATATTCTGATTTGGATTGTCTTAATATTCATTTCACTTGCCATAACACAGTTATGGCAGTCTGTTTCTCGTAGCAGGAAGAGAATAAAAAGTTTAACTCATGGCTAAAATATTCATCGGAATGATGTATAGAGTTTATGGGCTAATTTTACTTGAGAGAAGGATACTAACTTAGACTCAGGAGCAGATGAGGATGTAGGTTCTTGCAGTTTAGAGGAGGGAAACTTTGACATTTGCACCAACACGCCACTCTAGCTTTCTTCTAGGCCACCTGCAAAAAAAAAGGAACAAATATCCCAACTAATGAACTTCTGCAATTTCATTTACAATCAGCACACCAAGCACTAAATCCTTAAAACTAAAATCCCCAAAATTATAACAGTGAAACAAACCTAATTCTGAGGATCACCCACAGTACATACCCACAAAGCCAAAAAAAAAAAAAACTGAAAATTATCACTCCTTACTTTCAAATTTTCCCAACCAAATCTTAATTTGAAGCAAATTACCACAATTCATTTTCAACTAGAAAACCAAGACCTGCCATTATTTTCCAACTTCAACAAACTTGTGCACCCTCAGCTCTCCAATTACTATAAACCATTTTATAGATTATTCGTACACAAATACAAGCATGACTGACAATAATTCTTTCCACAAAATGAAAGAAGAAGAAAAAAAGCACAAACAAAACACTTGGAATTAGCAAAACCACAATCAAAATGCTTGAAATCAAACACAACACAAGACCTCGCCACCCCACGCCAATGCAAATGCCAGAGTAACTCCCTCACTTCTTACTATCCAAAAACCAGGCATCTAGCCGCAATCATCACCGTCCAATCCAAAATCTTGAATTATACACTGCAATGGAAGCTCCTTAGGCAGCAGCGCAAACCTAAATCACTGTACCAAAATAGCGAATTGGAGATAAATAATTGATATCGCAATTGGGTCTTTTAGCATTAGAGAGAAAGTGACTGATACCACATCTCAATTTTATTCGGAAAAAAAAAAGTAAGAGAAATAATAATAGAAATGGAGAAACGGAGATCGGATCAGAAGTGCACGTCAAGGAATCTAGGGCAAGAGAAACGTCATTATCACGTCTCTCGTCACAATCCTCATGATTTACTTACTCTCTCTCTATATATATAGATATCAATTACTGATTAGTAACTCTTAATTAACTATAAATTGTATTTTATACAGAAACAACTAAAAATTGAAACGAGAAAGAAAATGGTACCTGAAAAGTTAGAGTGTGAGCGAAGAAACTGGCGTCAATGGAAGTTGAGAGAGAGAGAGAGAGTCTGGGACTGAGAGTGTGTTTTGCTCATCAGTCTCTTGTTTTTCCTCTGATTATTTTGGGATTTTTGTTTGTTGGCTTTAATTTAAACCTTAACCGTTACTGGCTGGCAGACAGATAAGTTATTTATATTCATTGGTTTTGGTGTGTCTGTCTCTGTTAATTGCTGCAAAAATTTTGTTATTAATGAGACACAGTGATTCCGTTTGGTAAAAGAGTTAGGAGCGTGGCAGAGCAGAGGAGTATCCTTTTCTTCTTGAGTTATTTTTTATGATCTCGTGCCGCTTCTTTTTTCGGGTTTGGTTTTTTATTTATAATATTATGGTTTAATTGTGTTTTTTAAATATATTTTTTGTTTTTAATTTTAAATTATTTTTTATATTTTTAAATCATTTCAATGTAGAGAATAAATTTTAAAAAATAAAAAATATTATTTTAATATATTTCTAAGCAAAAAACACTCTAAAAAATATCTTTTTTCTTCTTATTACTTAGTTTTAATTAATGTAAAAATCAGTCAAAATACATTAATATAGTAGAGTTTAAAAAATCCTCACACCAGACACCATCTAAAAAACAAATGGTAATGGTTTCATAAAAAATGACTGTTGACATAAAATAGGGAGTACTACATTATTAATTTTTATTTTTTTTTTGGAACGTTGTGTATGAAATTATCACTTATTTAATTGTATATATCTTAAAATATCAAGGCGGTGATGTGATGGTGTAACAATAAAAATGTTAGGAATGCGCTCGAGATTGTACACGTCACTAAACTACTTAAAATTCAATTTATTTTATAAACTATTTAAGATTTAATTAAAAATATCTCAACATATAAATTAATTTGAAAATATCTTAATTACTTTGAAGAAATAGATACTTCATAGAAGATGTTGGTCAGGCCACCAAGAGATTATAGAAATTTTGTTGATTTAAACTGATTAAATTCAATTAAAGAAAAAACTAAAAGTTGTGGTAAATTTATTGTACAGGACAGAGACTCATTTTGCTATGATTCCCACGGTTTATTTTTCTTAAAAAATTTTCTATTTCATTTACTAATTTTTTTTAATTTTATTTTTTTATATTATATTTTTGGAATACTCAATACGATAATTTGTTTTAATTACTTTTCTATAAAGTTTTCGATGCGTAAAAAAAATCCTATAATTAATTTGATGTTTAATTTGATAAAATAGAGTTTAATTTTATTGATTAAAATAAATTTAAACTTGGAAGATCAAATTTGACAACGGAGCAAAAAAAAAACTGTCTTTTTTTTCCTTAATTTACATGAGGCGTGTGTTTTTTAAAATTTTGATCCCTAAAATTCGTTGCGACAATACATGGGCGATGCACTGTTCTAATATTTTTTAATGTATTAGTTTCAAAAGCATTTTATTGTTTTTTAATTAAAACTTGCTTTCATGACTACAATGAGATAAAGCGATTTTAGTTAGATAGTTGTGTTTCTTATCCTTATTTCAAATGGTCTGTTTTTTTTTTTAATTAATGTAAATGTTTGAAGCAGCTTGCATGTTTCTAAACTAATCCTACAAGCTTTGAAGTTAAAGACCATATAAGTCTTTAGTGGTTATTATATCAGCAATCACAGGACTCAAACTTGAGACCACAAAAGAGCAAACCTCTTAATCTCAAATTTTTACTACTAGACCACCTACTAGATAATTAAATAATCTATTTTTATTATTACTTATTCTGATTTTTTTTGGTTATTATTAAGTTGAGAACATAAAATAAAAGAAACACTTATATTTCTTCATAAAAAAACAAAAAATAAAAAGAAAAACAAGAATTATACTAACATTTTGTTTCAATAAAATTTAAATTATGATGGTTTCTGCAAAAAAAAAAAAAAAAAAAAGTTTAAAAAATTAAGAGGATCCTCGCTGCTCTTCCCAACTTAGTTTTTAGTTTACATTGAAAACTCTCTTGAATATTCATCGGCAATCGTAACTCCAGGTTTATTTTATTAAACAAAAAAAAATAAAGTTTTTAATTTGTTTTTTTATACTAGAAAACGTGTTGACAATACATGTATATTCTTTTTTTTTTTTTTTTTTGCGTAAAAAGAGATTATCCAACTTTCAGTGAAAGGCGGATCAACTGCCTTGACACATGAATAGAAAGCAGTCACTGTGCAGGCATCTTTAGTGATGAAACAAACACATTCAACCACCTCAACATAAAAGCCTACATTAATATTATTTTGTCGTGGACACGATGCTGCCTCGTACCACCATCACGTTTTGTTTTTCATTTTTTATTTTTTTTCCCTCCTAAAAACAAAAGGAGGTAATAATATAATGTCAGAATTAACTACATGTATAAATTAATTCAATGGTTTAGTTGTGTGGGTTCCACCTCAAGCAGTTATATGCTCTATTTAATTAAATGGTACGGTCCACCCTCTATTAATTTTGATGTAGCACACACATGCTTGCTACACTCCTGTTCCAGAGGTAGGTGTAAATCAATTATATATTCTGTTA
>Ga0325405_1000092_pt1:0-77500 | contig 81164 bp, 62 predicted proteins | sample PopdelMetagenome_21_FD_205663 | JGI IMG/M metagenome (GOLD analysis project Ga0325405, IMG submission 205663) | Populus deltoides microbial communities from Bellville, Georgia, United States - Xylem-Control-R2 | ecosystem: Host-associated > Plants > Phyllosphere > Stem > Wood/Secondary...
ACCAGGGAGTGCGTGCGTGCTGGTCTACAATTGCGAATGCTCATTTCTATGAGCACCCAAGGTGATGGATAATATAGGAACGAAGAATATGATCCTGTGCTGGGCTGTTATCACTACTAGGCCCGTTGGACTAACATGAAGACCAACAATTCCGTGGGCGGCGCAGTACAGTGTGATTGCAGGCTCGCAGACGCGTCGGCATTGGTGGCTCAACTTTAAGCCTTCCCTTCCAGTCCCGATGTTCGGACTCGGAGTTGTTGACTTGTTGATGCTCCCAGCCGCGTACCACGTCATTGCTGAGTAGAGGACACCAATATACAGGAGCTGAGTTCTATTATTATTGATCATTTCCTGGTCATTACTATAAAGACAGGGAGGATAAACAGGCAGTCAGCGGGGATGTGTATTTGACAAGTAAGTTCTGCCATGGCAACATAAGGGAGTTTCCTTTATGACGGCCTTGCTTACGTCTCTCTACGTCTGAAAATGCTACTTCATCACCCCCAACATACCATGACCACACACCCACTTTTTTACTTTATTAATAGCAAAGGCTCCACAATTTCCCTTCATATTCTCTCCTTGACGACACACCCTGTATCTAGCTATCCTCCTCCTCCTCCTCCTCAAATATTCTCCAGCACTGACGAATCAACACCCTTTCCCAGCATCTCACGTCTCTCTTCTAGAACAGCTGCAACCCGGCCTCGGAATCCAATAGAAGGAATAACAGATGGGTGGTTGTTTTTCTTCCTCTTTCTTGGGCGAAGATTCAGAGCAAGTTCGTCCTCAAACCGCCAAAGTTATTTCAATTCATGGTGATCTTCGCGAATATTATCTCCCTGCCTTTGTTTCCCAAGTTCTTCAGGCTGAAATTGCTTCCTCCTCCTCTTCTTCATCGTCATCATCTTGGTTTCTCTGCAACTCCGACCTTCTATTATACGATGAATACATTCCTGCCCTGGATTCAGATGTCCCTCTCCATGCCGATGAGATCTATTTTATGCTTCCTAAATCAAAGCTCCAACACAGGTTAACCTCTTCAGATATGGCCGCTTTGGCTGTCAAAGCTAGCCTAGCCCTTCAAAACTCCTCTAACAAGGACCCCCGTCGCAGCAAGAAAGCCCGGATTTCTCCTGTTTTGTTAGTTAATCCTGATCATGAACACCAGGGACAAAACGTTGTCAAAGTCAGCTTTGACAGGAAGCCAAAGCCACAGGTCCAGCAGCGGCAGCCAGCTAATCCCATTGTGTTTTCAAGATCCGGTTCTGTTAGAAAATTTCAAAAATATACTTCCAGACGAGCAAAATTGGCTGTTCGTTCCTTTAAGCTCAGATTAACCACCATTTACGAAGGGACCGTTCTTTAGTCAAAGATTCATTCATTCATTTCTTTCTTTCTTTCTTAGCTTGATCACGGGAGGAATACAATCCGATTTTGAAAGAAAACAAAAAACTCAGGATTTCATTAGTTTTTTCCTTGCATATTATTTTACCTTTCAATTTGTATCGTATAAATTTATACTCTCTATGTAAAAACAATATTACGCATAGCTTTTTTTTCACTTACAGGTGCATACATGGACTTTGATTGTTTGATAATTGTCAATCCTTGCAGAGGTTTAATTTTCTTATACTGGGATTACTCTAATTTATATAAATATATTATAATAGTGTGATGTACATTTTGGTTATATTTTTTGATTTTATTATGTTTTTGATCTTAAATTAAGATAAGAGCTTACATTTAAAAAAAACTGTAATTTATATATATTTTTTAAAAATTAGGTTTTTCAAATAATGTAATAGGTGGCACAATGCCAAAAACAAATTCATTAAAGAAGAAAAGATATTTATTTCAAGTTAGTTTGATTAATGGAAAAAAAGGGTTTTGTCTGGAAAGGTTGGGAAAAATGTGAAGGTGTTTTTTTTTAGGAAAAATTTGAATTTTATTTTAAAATTATTTTCTTTATTTTTAGATTGTTTTTATGTTAAAAATTAATTTTAAAAAACTAAAAATTTATTATTTCAATATATTTTTAAATAAAAAATAATTTTAAAAAACCACACCTACTGACCAAACTCCAAAACGACACCACCGTTAGCTGCCGTTTGAAACGCGGACACACATTTCAAAAACGACAGCCACAAGTTAAGAACTTTTCTAGCTAATGTCCTTAATTTTTTTCTTCTTTTGCAAGATTTTCACACGGGAACCCCGTCCTGGGTTTTGAAAGTCAAACATATGTGCAGGAGAAGCGACGATATTTTTCATTGAACGCAGTTATTGTTCAACGATAATTGGTATCTAGCTGCCCCTGCAGTACCGTCCAGAGTCTCCAGACCACCTACATTAATCCTCATGCGTCACCTTGGTTTTTTGTGACTCATTCATTTATATAATAATCACAATATCGTGCTGTTTTGTCTAGCTATGGCCTTCATTTTAACACCAAATTAAACTCACTTAGTAGACCATTGAAGATATAGCTAGCTAGTTCTTGAAACATCAAGAAGAGAAATCCTTTTGGGTTCTTGAAGTTACTCAATTTAAAGAGGAGCTAGCTAGTTTCATCAGAAGCCATGGAGGAAAGAAGAATGATTTGTTTGATCAATATTACACTGCTTTTTTAGATCTTCCAGCGCTCACCATCATCTTCAGTTGGTATGTGTGTTTATTGTCTGAATGGCCGTTTGGTCAATCTAGTCTTTTCAGACTGTGGAGGGCAAAGGCTCTCTTCATACTCTGGCTCACAGATCTCTTCCAGTTGTTTTTCATGTACTGTTGAGGCAGGCCGTGTATGTGGCATTTCATTCCTTTATAGAAAATGAAAAGCAAAAAAATGATCAAGTTTCATGGTTTAGGTTATTACTTGGGAGCCCAAAAATTCTAGTAAAGTTCAGAATGGATACGAACTTGGTTTCTTGCTCAAGATGAACGTCAGTAGCCATGTTGAGATCAAGAGGAAATGTGGGTTCTGGAGAGCTCTTTAGTAATAATAATAATAATAAAAAAAATACTTGGTGGATACCTGAAAGTTGAAACCGAGTATATTAGGGTTGGGTTCAGGTAAAGAAATTAGATTCAAGTTTTTACATGAACATTGCATTAAAAACCAACCCGTATAATCCCGGACTGCAGCTTCTATGATATACTTCAAAATGCATTACAATACTTGCTAAGACTACTGCTAAAGATGAAAAGAATTAACTTTAAAATTTGACTTTTTTCTTGTAATGTCTGATTCTCCTACGCTCATGCACTCGGAAAAAAAAAGAAAAGAAAAACTCACTACTACTGTGATCATAGACTGTAGGAGCTGAAGTAGTTAATTCTGCTGAGGATCATGATGTGATCTATCTTTTAAATTCGATGTCCCACTAGTTCACGGTTTGAGAGCATGCATTAATTAATGCAAGTTGAATGTTGCTAGGGCATCCATTATCCCATGTCAGAAAAACCCGTGCTGCTCGCTCTGACCTCTCCCGCCGGCATCCACAAATATTAATTACTACTACAAGTACAGCTTGTTCCGATGTCAACCTTATTTTAATACGTGTCACCAGGAAAACAGTTAATTAGGCCGCTGAAGTCTGAAAACAGGATTCCTTAAATTTTATTCAAGAGAGCATGCACCATATATCATGCAGCTTGCCGCAATTCGTTTACGGTCGTAATCAATTGATGGAGGTCAACAATCCCCTGCCATACACGGTAAATGGAACGCAAAACGTCACCCATGCTTGTTTTTTTTTTTTTTTTTTGGGATGTTCAACGCCCTTATTATATGGTTTCATACTAACATAATTTTTTTAAAATTTATTGACTATTCAAGTTCGATCATATACACACGTACACTCATATAAGGATCGATGGATATGTATACACGTCGTCGTGATGAAAATCATATTTATGTTCATACTCAAAAGGATCCTTCATGCATGTAATTGGGATCAAATTTGTGCCCTCCAAACCACATCTAGGGACCGCAACACTAATAGTAAACAAACTCCAGCTTGATGATTCATTCAGACAATAAACAATACGAGGACCCAGAACCCTTCAAACATGCATGGAGATTTGATGCATTTCTCTTAATCTCCGGCCACTACTCATTTCCTTGATGATGTTCAGTGCCATGATTAAATTCAATTGATTAATTCTTGAGGGGCAAGAAACAATTTTCTCATCTCCTTTTCTCTGCACGTCTAACTTCTTACTATTTGTTATAAGACGCTTCCCAAACATTAACTCCTTTCTATTAAACTTTGTCAGTATACCTAATTTAATATTCAAATATTAACCTGTCAATGCAGTAAAAAACTCATATCCCACCTTGTCCGTTATAAGACATGATTGTTATCAATTGTTAAGCTAAATAACTTATTAATTACTTTACATGACATCCTCAATTATTATCTTTTGAATAATGTAACAGACACTCTATTGAATTTTGAGCAAAGTTTCTTCGTAACAAATTATAACATTTTCATTTATTTCACCATTCAATATAAATAATAGTTTTAATCTCACTATTTGCAACCTATGTATAAATCATGCATATCCTTTGATTTTTTAAGATTGATTTAATACCTTCATAAAAAAACAAATATAGTAATGCAACTAGCCCATTTTCAGGAATTAACTCCAATATCAAGTAACTAGTTTCACCGCTCATTATTGGATACCTAGTTCCTTATACATTAATATTAATGTAGAAACATTTCACATTCAAAGAACTTGTAGCTACTTGACTTGATAAATTTATTAAATAAAAGTATTAAGGTGTCAAGCACCTATCCCACGATAATGTCCAACAACTTATAATTAATAATAATAATTAGTGTACACTCCACTAATTTAAATTCAACCATGACATATCCATGCATCACATTTTTAATCATGCCCAAATCCTAACATTTACACATTTATAATTTCTCATGCTACTTTCTTTATTTGGTATCCCTTTCTGATTTATTGCAAGTATCTCATATATATACATGTATATCTATGTATTTTATAATAACATAACATTTTACTTCTTTCCTCATTTGTTGCATCATTATCAATACCAATTATATATACTTTTCTCAATTACATTTAAACTCATCTATTTATGTTTACTTTTCCCAATTACATGCATGTACACTAAATAAATACGTCATTAAAATGATATCAACCACACATATGTACTCAAAATTCTTCTATTGTGAAAGGTGTTTCCCTTACTCTTTTTTATTATGGCCAAAATCCATGTCTCTTATTTATCAAGTGCCGTTCTTCCTATTCTTCTCAAGTTTAACATGTTCCTAGACTTCATAACATCCTTTGACTTCTACCATTCAATTTTCACAACAAGCATTCACTTACATTGAATAAATCCATTCAAGATTATAGCCTTATAAATACACAATCTCATTCCATGTCACCATAACTTCACTAAAAATGTATTCATCTTAAGCATGTATATACAAGATACACACATGAAGAACCTCCCCGTAACTTTTCCATTTGGCCGAAATATAGGCCTCATGTTCATTAACATTCTTCTTCCATTCTTTCCTCAACTTTACATGTTATCAAGTCCATACAATATGTTATAGTTTATTTTACACAAATCATAGTTATACCTAAGCTTCACCCATTATTTATTTAAGAATGTATTTTTTATGCTTATTCATATAATAATTATCCCATCCAAAGAAGAAATTACACCCAATTTCAAGCAAAAAATTAGAAATGACAAATCCTGAATTGGTTTGGTCTAACCAAACATGAATATTGTTTGGTGTTTTGATCATAAATGGAGTTATTGGGCTCAATTAGTTTGTCTTATTGGAAAGTTAAGACATAAAATTACAACTTTTATGAAGAACAAAACACCCAACTATACCATTTGGAAGTTTAAAATAACAAATCACAGTAACATCCAAAATCTATCCAGAAGTTATGTCGGTTTAAATCTTTACTTAGTGTTTAGCTGATATTAGGAGTCGCAGAATCAAGACCTGTTTTTGTGAAGACCACTTTCATTTCAAAGTTAGCATTCATATCTATAACTTTTATGAAGAAACCTATCCAAAATGTCATTATTTTCAAGTTCTAATTTCTGTTAGAAGACAAGTGATAAATATGTCTGAAATTTTAGCTTATAGAGACATAAGTTTGGCAAGCAACTATATGTTTTCCTTAATCCTAAAATGATTTTACACATATGTGCACATTCAATTCATCTTAATAACATATAATTTCATAAATTTCAGTCCTAATATAACTCTTCCATGGACAACCACAACTTGATTAAGTTCTCGAAGGTGTTTTTTCAAAGCCTTTTTTTTTTAATCTTTGTTCATGTCTTTACAACCCTAACTTGTTATAAGTTCATTCAATTTAGAATTTCCATTCAAAATCACATGAACCCTAAAAAATCACAAATTAAAGATTTTCTTCCCCTAAGCATTAAATTAAACAGAACTTAACAAGAAATTAGGTTACTAGAACACTTTACCTAATGATTTGAGAAGAGTTCCTTACAAGCTTCCTTCTCCTTCTACAACCATGTTTCTCTCTCTTATCATACCCTCTCTCTCTCTCTTTTGTTCTTTTTAACCTATAAATTCTTGGTGTTAATCTCTTACAAGAAACCCTCACTTCTACTTTCCTAAGTTAGAGCTTCATTAACACTTTAAGGAAAGAAGAAGAATAAAGAAGATGAAAAGTTTTGATTTTTCTCTTCTTCGTTGCTTCTAGGCCTATCAGTTAGGAGAGAAACATGAAGGGGCTATTTATTTTGACCATTTACCCTTCATTTAATCCTTTATGTTTTTTTATCTGTTGAAACCCGTTACCGCTTTCATCGATGTTACGAATTTTAAACTTAAAATTCGTACATCTCTTTTCAACTTCTACAATACCTTTAGATTTATTTATGGAAGTAATCCTCTTCATTACTCGTCTTATTTATTATTATTTTTATCATTTATTCGTTTCTCTTCATTTCAAATTTTCATTATATCGCATCTATTAAAGGTCCTGTTTGTTATTGCGGTCCAATCATGCTTTTGAAAATTTTAAAAAACATTTTAGCTCGAAATTAATTTTTATATGTTTTTGGTTCTTTTTGATGTGTTAATATTAAAAATAAATATTATTTTAACACATTTCCAAACAAAACAAAATAATTTATAAAATAATGTATAATATACTCCAAGACATGCGCTAAGCAGATGAAATCCAATAACGGCTTGAAATATTTAAAATCATGGAAGCGATACGTGGAGGAGGAGATGACGGGGACATTGGAAGCAAAAGTGAAGTTTGGGGATCCAGATTAGTGAAGTGGGAAGATCTGGCCTCACAGGTACAGGCTGACCGTTGAATCTTTGTTTCGGCCTGTTAGTAACTGAAGCCCAAAGGCTATGCTTTAGGAGGCTAAGCCCAAAGTTATTTTTCTTAGAGGCGGCGACAACGAAGAAGGGGGAAGAGCAAAAGGCGAGAAGCTCCTGCCTGCTACAGGCTACAGGCTACAGGCTACAGGCTACAGCACAAGGGCTGCGTCAAAATGCAAAAGGCACCAAGGAGAAATATTTGGAGTTGATGCAAAAGTCAAATGGATGCGTAAATTCTCAATCAATATTCACTTTTGAGCGAAACAGGATGCAACTATTTGGCCCTACAAGTTTGCCACTAACCCTTCCTAATTACGTGGCATGTTGAGATAGAAACCTCCACTTTAACAGCAAAAACTATACTTGTCCCCCTCCCCCATGTAAAAGCTTGTTTGTACCCAACTCCATCGACATTTGTCACTCTGATCATGACAAGCGTTTTTGTTGTGTATATTTAACAGCCTGGGCGCCATAAGTCTTAAGGTTCGTCGTATCTACCTGCCATCACGACAAAAAGAAACCTGTATAATGTAATTAATATCATGGATCAGTCATACATAATTTAAATTAAATTCAAATAAAATGTGCGATATAAAGCAAAGAGAGATTCCATCTTCCACTAATTATAGGTGCGAGCACTAGATCTTGCTCCTAAACCCGGCCCGATTATTTATATGAATATACATGCATACTATGTTACAAACAAAGAAAAAAAGAAAGTCATTAAAAAATCTATTATATTCCGTGGTGAAAATGGAATGTAAAGGCATCCATTCGAACAATATATTAATCACAGATAAGTTAGAGCAATCATATTAATATGGCCGGTAAACCTGTATGTACGTAGACCAAGACGAGATACAATGATGATGAGGGAGAGCCAGATAATTCTGCCATGAATATTGTGAAATGAAGTCATGCGTTCGATCGATCGAAGCAGGCACATTTGAATGGGGGCAATGACATGATTGCAACCCATTATCAAAAGAACAAAAGGCAGGCTTTGCTTTTCATAAAGGAAAGAGGAATATATAATTATGTGGGGGAGATCCTGTCATTTTGTTTTGTTCTTGCAATGAGTCGACATAAAAAGTTCAGATGCTCTTTCCCGGCGCAGTTGGTTCGATGCAAAGCTGCGAAAATTGTGTTTTTCTTCTTCCATAATAGCAGCATTATATCGAACGTTTATCGTTAATTGTTTCTTTCAGATTAGTAGCTTTATATTTTGATGTCTTGATGAAAACTGATGGCATGTCTTCTTTCAAAAAAAAAGCATGCTTTTTTTTTTTGTTGCTGCATCCGCGTGTGCTCGCTACCCTTTTCCAAGGTGGAGAGGAAAGTATATAGTGGTGGGGAAGCCTTGAATTATTGAATAATTAAGCTAAAAAGGTACCGAAGCGTGCAAAAACCTAAGTTCTGTTCCTGTGGGGGCCAAAATTAATGTTCTGGACATGATTGCAATGGCTTCGTTTTTCTCCTCTAATTCCTGGGGACTCAACTAGCTTTACCACATGTTCAAAAAGAAACCTACCTTTTGCCACCCTTTGATTTTCCAGTGGCATCAAAACATTGTTTAGTTTGAATAATTACATGGTAATTACCTTATTGTTCTAAACTATCATCGAAGCAACCCAAACCAAAAAGCAAATATAACCTCGTATTCACACACACATACATGTACTCTGACAAATTAAGAAATCAATCTTAATTAGAAACATGATTATGTATGCCTACATCAATGATTATGATTAGTACTTCTTTGTGATGGTAGATCTAATAAAACTTGTTAAACAATGAACTTTGTACGATCCCTTAATTTTTATTAGTATTGCTATGCTCTTAAAACACCATAGTTATTATTATTATTATTATTTTAAACTAAAAGAAGCATTTGATTAATTAAGTTTCATTATATATTCTAAAAGCACACAATTCTTGTAACTTGGGCACTTGTCTTTTATAAGATATCGCCCTTGACTTTTGGAATTTTTTACTGAAAAGTAAAAATTTTAGAGTGTTAAACAGGAAGCTATAAATTAGAACAATAAATAATTTAAAATCATATTTAGGGCTGGTTTAGTATTAGAGTTAAGGGTGGTTGAATCTATTTCTTATCCCAATTATAGTTTTTTAAATGTTTAATTAATTAATATACCTCAAAGTTTTATATGTATCCCGCTAGAAGCTTTTTCTTAAAATTTTGGTTACAAAAAAACTATAATTTATATATTTTTATTTTTTTTTTCAAATTGTAACTGCAAAAGCTATTATAATACCAAAAACACTCTTTTCAAAGTTTTTTTTAATATTTTTAATATTTTTAGATTGTTTTGATGTGATTATATCAAAAATAAATTTTAAAAAATAAATAAATAAATTATTTTAATATATTTTTAAATAAAAAATACATTAAAAAAATATTATTTAACAAATAAAAAAACGTTGACTTGGCTTCTTTTTTCCAGTCAAGAGGGGCATAGCGTTTAAGTTAAAGAAGGAAAGATGAGTCGTAAAGCTCAATCGCTAAGGAATGTGTGAATGTAAGGGAAAAAAAAACTTTTTATGCCAAGGTGATTACTAAATTTCTTTCTAACGAAAATATTATTTTACGAGAAAGGAACCTTTTTCTGTCCTGCCGGGTGAATGGTTGGATCATAATTGGGAAAGACATCAGAGTAACGTAGAGAAACAGCTCAGGAAAAGGGAGAGAATGCATAGCGAATCCCACAATAATTGCTATGTTAAGTAGCAGTTTAGGGGTAAATGGGAGGCAATTATTGTGAACTTGATTGATTCATTAGGGTCTCTATTATGGACAGTGAATTATTCATAATATCGTGAAATCCTGGTGTGAAATTTAGCAATCATATAAGTAAAGAGACTGGTGCCGTGCCGGGACGGGCCGGGGAGGGGAACATCAGGTCAGGTCGATATCTTTGAGCAGGAAATGGTTGGGACAGGGCAAGACTGGTCGGGTCTAATCATTGCCTCGTGCATGCCATCTCGATATCTATTACATCCTTAAGTATTTGCATGGAAATTAAAAAATGAAAGTATTTTGGTGGTGGAAAAGGCAAAAGCAAAATCAAAATACCCTTAGTAGTAGTATATTGTTTTAAACTTGCTTTGATCTAGAAGATTTATAATAAAAAATCCAATAAGCATAAATTGAATCCTTAATTAGTAATTTACGATTTGAAATCTAATTCAAAAGGGGTTTTAAGCAATAAGAACACGTAGATGACTTTTAGTAATTCAAGACTCATTCAAATTTAGCTCAAAAAATCCAATCTCTTAGAGCAAAACGCAAATGTAACTAAAATAATTGATACTGATCACTCCGATAATCTACAAATTAACCTTATATTAACCCACCCTTTTCTGGTCTTACAGTCATGTTTTTTTTTTTTTTAATCTTTGTTTCACAATCCAAGAAGTCATATCACGCGCACCACCCTCACAAGTGCTTCCAAGAGCAGACCCCACATTCCCTCGTGGGCAGAATTATTGCCCCCGATTCCAGGGCCCACCCACCACCCACACCACCCTTTTTGCCCCTGTCTCTCTCTCATCGACGCCTTTGCTTCCTCTGCTTCTGCTTATTTATTGGCTCTACGACTCCCTCCCCTCTTCATAACCATAATCCATCCCTTCTCTTAAGCTACTACCACTGCCTCTTTCCTCGTCTACTTTGAGCTTTCCAGTTCACTAGTACTAACAATAATATTCTCTCGCAGCACCCACAGGTATCATCCTACCTACAGTAAAATACATTACCTAATCATATATAATTATATTCTTTCTTGAATCAATCCCTCCCGCTCAAATATATATCTGCGGAGTAGGAGTACTATATTCTCCCTTAATTTCTAGCTAGCTTGCTAATGCTTATGTAATTACCTTGACTATATAGATAGATAGATAGATTCCTAGGATCGATTTATTCAGCAATATATAGAAGATGAGGATGATGATAGATTTGGGCAACCAAAGAGGTATGGTCCCTATAATGGACACCCCGACCTCCGTAGATTGTGGTAGGGAAGTGAGGTTCCGCAGGTCCTTCAGGTCTCTTGTGGAATGTATGGTCCCTGCCTGTTGTGGCTTTCAAGCATCCGCAGATTCCCTTGCCAGTGATACCGACGAACGATACACATCATCATCAGCTTCCATCACCACCACCACCGTAACAGGCACCTTTTTCGGTTACAGGAAAGGTCGGGTGAGTTTTTGCCTCCAAGACGACACGCGTAGCTCTCCTCTCTTACTGCTAGAATTCGCAGTCCCCACAGCCTACCTTGCAAAGGAGATGCAGCACGGGTTGCTCCGCATAGCACTGGAGTGCTGCCACCCAAGGCAAAATGATTCCCAAAAGGACCACTGCTCTCTCCTTGAAGTGCCAGTTTGGTCCATGTACTGCAATGGAAGGAAGGTTGGTTTTGCTATTCGGAGGAAGATGAGTGTGAGCGATGTGGCTGTACTCAAACTCATGCAGTCTGTCTCAGTAGGTGCTGGTGTTTTGCCATTGGCAGCCGGGGAGGCAGGGGACCTCCTCATGTACTTGAGAGCCAGTTTCGATCGAGTTGTTGGCTCTGCTGATTCCGAGTCCTTTCACATGATTAATCCTGTTGGCAGTTCTGGACAAGAACTCTCTATATTTCTCCTGCGATCATGACAATAGAATCTATATATCCAGTATCAATTAATTTCTACCATGCATATTGGATTCTACTCTCCATATAGTGCATATAAATTATTATTATTATTGAGGATTTGTATCTCTGTAAATTATGATGATCAATTGCCTTAATGTAGTCCTTACTCGATTGGTAGCTAGCTAGCTCTAGTTAATTAGTTTATGCTGGAGGGAGTATCAACTGCACTGTACTGTGATATGTATAAACCTCTCGTTAATTAAATCCCATCCAGTTAGTGCACTAGCCGGTACCCTTTACTGCAACATTCCAAATCTACTCCATTTCGTTTCTATCATCTATAAATAGTCGCCTTCCTGTCTCTGATCGCCCCGCTGCTGATCCTACATCACTGACAGTAATTTTGCATCTTGCCGTACCCCTCATTGTATAAACTGATAGGGTCTTGGTATATTCCTGAATTACTAAGAATGTAGCTTGATTTTCCAGGGGTTCTGGAGCAATAATATAGAACAAATGCCAGCACTTTTGAGCAATTCTATAGTTGGCTTTCGTTTTCCTTAACCAAATTGTTTAGATTGCGAGAATTTAACAAACAAGCAATTGGATAACAGTTTAGCGGCGTGACAATTGCAATCTTCTCCTTTACCAATACAAGGCATTATTATGCTAAGCACGTACGTCTGGATGAACATGATTGAATGAGCAGGTTGCCTAACATGCATAATCCCTATCAATCTCCCACTGAGTCTCGTTTCGAACGTTATGTGTGTGTGATTTGGATTGATAATTACTTGAGACAAAGAGGTCGATTGCCAGGCTAGAACTTATGCAATCGATACATCGCTTGGGTTGGGCATGGCGTATGAAAACAGATAAAAAATGGAAGTTTGCTTCTTCTCCTTACAAAATATAGGTTGAAATTCGGAATTTCATTAATATTGAGCTACTGAGATACGAGATAAATTAAGGCCATCCATATGAATTAAGGATCGGGACAAAAGGAATGCTTGGGGATTTAGTGGATGGATTCATATCTATAATTAATGCGCTCCGGGTTCAATAGCCTTGTGCGAAATTCGTAAGGACGATGAATCAAGCTTCCCACTGACTATTCTTTTGCCGTCTAGTGCGAAATTCTACGAACTAGAGCTGGCAGGGGAAGAAAATAAAAACAAATGGGAAAAAGAGACCAAACAAGGCTAGCGATGCACGCCCTATTTTGTAATTTAGCTCTGGAACAAGAAGATTTTATGGTCCAATTCATTATTCATCCTTGGATTGCTCGCACGAGATTTGTAAGGTGTAACTAACATGAGTAGAAGCTGAGTTGTCCCATGAAAAGCGTCGTCCCTGGCTTCTACTCCCTATCGATATACCAAGGAAAGAATCAATAGAGATGGATTTGCGTTACGTTGCAATGTGATTGACCGTTTGACTGAATACCACTTTAATTATCAAGTGGCTGGCTCTTTAGATCTGGGAGGGATGTTGTTGGTTGTTAGCTAGTGGAGTAGTGGTGGCTAGATGACGATGATGGTGAGTTCCAGCAAGGTTGTGGTTGTTTTTTTCCATGTCCCCTGCAGAAGACTCCTCCGATGGATCCTGGCACCATTCCACTGGTCAAAAAAATCGAAAAAGGGTGGATAAGATGGAAATATCATACGGACATGCACACGAGTGGTCATGGCGTGGTTTCCGACATGAGGGCTCCACGCCCTCCCGCCCATCTCATCTCACTGGAGAGTGAGTGACCTTTCTGGAATTGAATGGAAGCCCAGGCTCCAGAGATGTCCAGTACTCTAATCTAATGTATACTTGATAATGGGCTTAAAGCACCCTCTCAACTTCAAGGTCCTTACCAGTTTAAGGTTGGGCCTCTGCTTTCCTCCGACCCATTAGTAATCTAATCCATCTTGTCTCTTTGATTTTTTCATCAATGGGCTTGTGCTTACCTAGCCTTTGAAATATTGGGCCCTTGCATCTTTCTAAAGGTGCCCAGCCTAGACCAAAGCTATCTGTCCTTGCAAACATGAAATGAAAAATTAACAAACAAGGAGTTATATAGCACGGGGGTGAATGGAATGGCATGGATCACTGCATGAAATATGAAAGGAACGGTTAATTTTGATGAGTAGTAGTGCAGTAAATATAGTTGAATGTTTTATTAATTATAAACCCCTTGGTCTCTTTTCTTATTTTGATCTTTGTTAACAAAAGCTGTTGTTAGCAGAGGCAATCTGCACCCCTGACTGCCTGGCTGCTAAACTTCTTAAGGACATCGACTTACTTGGGTTCTAGACAATGCCTTGGTCATGCATTTGTGTAGAATAATTTTGTTGATAGAACGAAAGAAGAAAAGTGAGTAGCTCATGTGGTAGCAACCTCTTGTTCTTTGTAGTTTCTTGTAAATGATGCACATCAAATGCCAAAGCTTCCAAATGATACGAGCTTGTCCTTTAAACAATCTGAAACTGAAAGAGCAGAAACAACCGGTGGATGTTCCATATTTTTCTTTTTAATCCAGATGGTAGTGATTATCTTGTCTCGTTTTATTGGCTCTATAGCCTGTAGTAACATGTATGTTGAATCACCTTTTTTTTTTTATTTGTTATGGGTAATTATATTAAAGGGAAAACTGTACAAAATACTTGGAGCAAACCCCAAGAAGGATAAAGTTTCGTTACCCAAAACTAAATGATCTTGAGCAACATAAAACAAAGCAAAAGTTAAAGAACACTCAAAAGTCTGGAAAATAGATAGCCAAAGCAACAATATGATAACTAGTCAACTCGTTTCTAAAAAACCTAGAATCAGACAACCGGTTATTCAAACAAAAAACCAAAAACTTGGGAACCGGTCAACTGGTTTATGAAAAACCCAGAATCAATCAATCGGGTAAGCAATAGCAACAAATCTAAAAATCAGAACTCGATTAACAACAAAAGCAAAAGACCTTATAACACCGGATAACGCCAAATGGACTTGAGATTAAGAGGAATTTGATACCTTGGTTCTAACTCCACTAAACAAGACCAGACAAGCTCAAGAATCTCCTCACTAACATCCTTAAGTGTAAGGATGCCCACTTAAGTAAATATCATCATGTCATAATAGGCTAATCCAGAAGGGTCCTATTCATAATAACACTCCAAATCGAAGCGGAAAAAAACTATCGAAAAAACAGGTGGTCATGTGTCTCAACATGTAACCCACAAAGTATACATACCGACGAGGTGATTATCTGACAAGTATAAAGTATGTCCATGGTGTGTAGATAACCTAAACAGACAAGCCATATGATAAATGAGTGTCTTGAGATGTGTCCTAAAAACCAAAGGAGGTGATGTATTGGGTTTGTGGGCCTCGAGTCTCTAAACAACTGTCATGCCGAGTTGATAGTAAACCTCTTTGATGGATGACCTTTATAGACATAGTGACCTGGTTAGAAAATCCTGGGGTGAGAATGAATTAAGTCCCAAATAGGTTGCAACTCATGATTACCTGGGGAAAAGCCTAAGTACCCTCCTCGATGATGCCTAAAACCTTGGCATCCCAGGGAAACCAGTAAAGGATAGCACCTTGAAAGGTAATAGGTCATAAAATCATTGCCCATCTAGAAACCAATTTAACCACATAGTAGTAGTAGTCGCATCACCGATGCATGAAATGAACATCGCTCTACACTAGTCTCTGCTGAGAAGAATCTTCCTCTAGGACCAATAAGATAATGAAAAAGGCCTGACATACGAAAAAAAATCTACCTATGAGTAGTACACTATGCACCCATCTTGACCAATCCGAAGATCCGTTTGAAAAGAGTCTCTAAACATGCTTGAGAACAACCATTTTATTCCAAGTCTTAACCCTTTTAATCCTAAAACCACATTTCTTAAAAGGATAACATATAAAAGCCCAAGCTACCTTTTCCCTTGAATGAGAGATCGAATGATCCTTCTAGATAAAAACAGCTAAGATACTTTTAATCCTACTAATGATGGAACAAGGTAAAATGAATATAGATGACCAATATACATTGATAAAAAAGATAACATATTTGATCTATTAAAGACGCTCGGCATAAGTGAGAGAACATATTTGATTAATTAAGTCCATAACTTAATCCAGGAGAGGAATCACTCCAACAAAGACATACAATCACTATGTTTCAGTCTAGTAGAGATTAGGGGAACTCTCAGATACCTGGCCGGCAGAGAACCCAACCCAAAACCCGATTGAGCATACAAAGAGGCCTCAAGCTCATCATCAACTCCTGACAAGAAAACATGGCTCTTTTCTGGATTTGTAGTCAACCCAAATAACCCAACAAATCCATTCAAGGCCTTTCTCACAATCGCAATTGAGTCCATATTAGTTTAACAGAAAATTATGAGATCATCAGCAAAACATAAGTGGGTAATGGAAGTATGCTGACATCGCCAATGATATCTAAACTTTGGGTTATACAAAAGCCTGTCTAAGAATGCCTCTTAGGCCCTTCATAGCCAAGACAAACAAACAGGGAGACAAAGAGCCACCTTGCCGAACACCTTTAGAAGATGGAAAGAAGGCATGACTTTCCCCATTTATAACAACTGAGAAGTGAGCTGTAGACATGTATTCCTCAATTCATCTAACCATGGAGCTAGGCACTCCAGTAGCTCTCAAACTTATAAAGACGAACACACAACTAACCATATCAAACGCTTTTCTAATGTCAATTTTCAAAGCACATCTAGACATAGGATCATGTAAATGATAGTTATACGTATAAGCTCCCGAGTCAATAAAATAACACCTGATATCCGTCTACCAGGAACAAAAGTAGTATGAGCAGGACAAATAAAATTAGGAAAAATCCTTTTCAATCTACTCATAATGACTTTAAAGATGCATTTGTACATCATATTACAACATGAGATAGGTTTAAAGTCATTTATAGTGACAAGATTCTCAATCTTAGAAACGAGAACAATCCTAGTAGCATTAATACATCTAGGAATAGCATAAGATGGAAAGAAGTACCTCGTAATAGCAATGAAGTCCTTACTAACAATGTCCCGTCCCAACTTCTCTTGTAAAACAAAAAAAAAGTATAACCATTTAAACCAAGAGCCTTTTCATCTAGGATGAAGAATGAAGTTTATTTGATCTCATCATCAATGATATCAGAATCCAAGATAGGCATCATGTCAAGAGGAGTTTTACTAGAAAAGTACTTGGAGGCATACTCGATAAGAATAGACGAGTGGGAAAAGAGTAGACCCTGAAAGTAACGAACTATCAACTGACCTAGGCCTTGCTGATCATGAACCTGAATTTTTGCCTCACCAGTCAGCCCATGAAATTTGTTCTTAACCTATATGTGGAGTAATAACTTATGAAAGAACTTAGTGTTTTTGTCTCTCAAGTTTAGCCACTGAATTATGGACCTTTGCTTGAAGAAAGCCTCCTCATCCTTACTTCCTTGGAAAACTTCCTAATAAGTTCCCTCTCATCCTTCACATACTCCTCTGACTAAGGAAAACCATCAAGAAGGACTTGTGATATGTCTCATTTTGCTTTTGCCTCCACCACATGGCTAGATATGTGGCTAGTGTGATGGCGATGCAAAGACTTCAGCTAAGGATTTAACAAATCCAATCTTTTAGTAAACTTGTACATATATAGGGTTTCCATCCACAGGGGTTTGCCAGGTATCCCCAACTAAATCCAAGAAATCATCCATATCAACCTATAAATTTAAGAACTTAAATGAAGTTTTGACCTTGGAAGGAGGAGGACCAAGTTGTACTATCATGACACTATGATCATATGTATTTTTGGGTAAGAACACCAAGCATGTAGCCGAGCAAACAAAGAACCAAGTTGTGTTCCTAAATATTTAATCGAACTTCTCAAGAATAATATTCTGACCATGCTGACTATTGTGCCAAGTGAACCTTAACCTTAAATAAAGAACTTTAACTAGTTTCACTTCTCACTCATAACAACCAAAGTCATCCATATAATCATGCCAAGTAGGATCACCATAGATTTATCCCTAGAGCTCATAATTGTATTAAATTCACCCAATATGAGCCAAGGTTTAGATTGAAAGGCTAGTGCATGTTGTCTCAAATAAGCCCAAAGATCTTGACAACTAATAGGAATGTTGAGACTATACAGATAATTGACAACAAAATCATAGCCATCGACCAAGCTAGTGACCTTACATGTGATTGATTCATTGGAGAAAAGAGTGCAAGCAAGAGATATTATATAAAATTGGATTCCATCTTATAAGAATACAACAACTAAAAGTATTAAAGACATTTGACATAAATGGCCAAGAAGATGGGTTTATAAAAGACTTAACTTTCCCCATCCCATTAGAGGTAACTTTAGTCTCCACCTAATGCTCCACCCATGTATGTTGAATCACCTATACATGTGCCATGATTTATCTACCTTGATTCATCCTGCTAGTGTTTTGCACATTGATATCATTATTGCTCTTGTTGTCAATGCATATTAGATGTGCTTGTGAGGTTTTCATGTCAGGCATATTTAGCATATGGGATGCATAATATCTGGTGAAAAGTGCTTCCATTTTGAAGGTCAAAAATGTTTACACCAATATACCTATAACTTAATTTGTAGTAAGAAATCTTATTTTGTACCTGTTCTTGTGTCGTTGTATTCTCTTATTTCAGGCAGCATACAATGTGGGTGGACATTGCATGGACGCATGCATTATAAAATGCTTCATCTTAGGAATTCTGCCACACTACTCAACCAATATGCCTTTCACTTTCAAATCCTAATAGAAGTTATATACTGATCACATCCAAGGATGTTCCTGCATATATAATAAGAGGGCGTACATGATTGTGTTGTGAACGAATACACAAAGAATTTATTGGACAATAAAATCCAAACATAATGGAAAACATCAGGTTCTATGTTGCTTGTTCCTCTGTGTTCTCACACCTTTTGGTTTCTTAAGTTGGAAAAGTATCAGAGGCCATAGGAATGATCAAAATGCCTTGGTTTAAAGGGCAGTGAGGCAACTTTAGGATGAAGGAGGGTGTTAAAGATCATGCGCTGTGATGCGATGCAAAGAGTATTGAAAAGCGATCAAGTTGATGACATTCTCAATGATAGGCTGAAGTGGAGGGCAAGTTGCACTGTATCATGATGTTTTTTTTTTTCTATTTTCTGTTCAGCTACTGTCTATGGTGGTTAGGTTGATAACGTTTCGTTAAAATTTAAATCTAAGACTATAAAAGAGGTGTATTGAGCGTATGATCTATTAATCCTATTACACATTACTTTGACGCGGCCTTAATAATGAGCCGAGTCATTGTATACAAGAAATAGAGCAAATCTATTCATGGAGTTATTCTACTTTCAAATAAGCAATTATGTTCTTTGAAATATTTTCATGCGTTATTTTCCTTTCTTAACCCTCGTGAATGCAGTGGCTACAGGGAATTTTTTCTGCAGGAAGGAGATCTGAGACGCGGAGCATCAGACATGTCTATGCCTTGGAATAACCAGAGCCACTCGTTCATTTTGCGCTTTGTTAGGGGGGCATATTCTGACCCAGCAGGATGAACATTCCTCTTCAAATTCTTTAAAATTCCTTAACTCCATTAATTATATATGTTGCATGCATTCAGTCTTGTATAAAGTGAACTTACAACTGGTTTCAAAATAAGTTTCGAGTTTACACGGAAAAGAATATCTTTCAGGAATTAAAGCGTTCTAAAGAAGAGTTCATTCAATCCAAGGTTAACGTGCACAAGGAGTCAGATTTTTCTACTGTCAATAGATAAGAGAGGGGTGATTGTGATTGAGTTGATAAGTGAGTGTCTGACAGAAATGCAACTGAAGGCTATGAGAAAATGCATGAGGGGAAAGGTTAACGAATGCATCCAATGGTTGTCAAAGAGTACATACTTTCGGTATGTGATCCATGGAGAATTAGCAAAAGGGAGAATAATGGTCTGATCTCATCCGAGGAACACTGTCCCAGCTGTATTTGTATCTCTGCAAATTCTCTCTCTTTTTTCCCCCTTGAACAAAATAATGAGCAAATGTTAAGAATGTTGTTTAGAAACAAGTAGTACTAAACTATCTAATGAGATTGGAGAGGTTTTGTGAATCTACTACAACGTTAAAAGTTGTGGGATGTCCTGAGTAATTTGTTTATTTTAAAAAGACTTTGATAGGGGTGAATGGTGTATTTATAACAAACTTTTGAAGTTATCCTAGAAATTTACCTTAATGATTAAAAACTGCTTGGTTACTTTCATTTGTTTTTTTCGATGTAATTGAATCATTAATGATTTCAGGTGTCGCATGGATGGAACTTGCCTTCCAGACAGTTTTGTAGCACTGATACTTATCTCTTGCCTCAAGGAGCCTCACCAGTGCTCATGCAAATTCCGTCATTCCCTTGCCTGCTGTATTGTTGTTGTTAGCACAAGCAGAAGGGAGATCTTTTTATTGGGAGAAGAACCTCCGCCTTGAATGGTATTCTTGGCCACCAGATGTGAACAGTTTAAGATACTGGAGATCTTTTTATTATTTACATTATTCTGAAATGCCGATTTTCTTGCAAGTTCATTTTGCATCAAATTGCACTGCTATTAGTGGTGCTGTGGTACTAGAATTCCACAAGCCAGACGTTTTTACTTGATAGTTTTGTCAATAACCGCTAGCTATAGCAATCTTGAAGATGCGCAGGTAAAATCTTTTAATGTCAAATCAAGAACTGTTGGTTACGATGACATAAAAGGCCAAGAAAAAACGTATGAAAATGCATTATTGATGGGCTATATGATGGGTAGAGGGCCAAAAGTGCAGATGAAAATAGACACGGTTGGCTGTTGTGTATGTAGGGGGAGGTAGTCTTTAGCTTTTAGTTTGCATTTCTTCTTAAATAAAATTGCAAACCAACGCACCATGTGACCACTTCAAATGATTTGTCTTTTGATATAAATTTGAAGGCATTTTAGCTTTGATTTTGCAGTTTTACAATGTTACGATCAGCATTTTGGAATCTTCATCCATCATATCAATGTGGTTCAACCATTCTAGATAAGAAATTTGTTTAAACAATGACATGCATAGCATTCAAGATTTTGAACTGTCAAAAATTATAATCGTGCCCGCCCAAAAAAAAAAGGGATCAGAAGGCCCAGGTAGATTGATGTGGTCACTGGCTGCATATCTGGTGGTAGATGCATATTATTTCTGAGCTCTGATTAATCAATCATTAGTGGTGTTTAACAAACACACTCGGGGTTTTTTTTATATGGTTCACGTTTGTACAGAAATGAGACCTGTGGAACTCTTCGTTCAAATGCATTTGCTTGCAAGACATTCAGAAGCTGGGTTTAAATCTCCATCCAGGGTGGAATTCTGTCAAAGCCAACTTAAATGGGTTCTCCGGGCAATCCATGCAAATCCTTCTTCTTTGAGATATTGGGAAATTTTGCATAAGCTTACGGAATGAGTTCCGTAAGCTCAAAGATGCTAGTTTGGAAAGGATGGTGCAGAGGCAAAATCCTGCATTGTATGGCTTAGTAGAACTTGTTTCACCCTCCGGTTTATATATATATATATATATATATGATTTACCAGCATTAGTCGAATAGTCTGTAAATTATACTATCATGTTGTATTCTCCTGGTTAAAAAACCTAACGATTGTAATGTATTTACAGCATGCTAGAACCTCAAGGTTGGGTTTTACTCATTGGAGAAGCTCAAGAGGAGCAATTGCACGGTTGTAAATTATGTTAACTAACAACTGCAATGTGTTATTATACCATGTTCCTTTAAAACATGGAATTCCCTTGTTCATGGCCAAAAGCATAACTGGCAGGAGTAGATGTTGGTAACTGGTATCCTTAGGAATATTGTACACGGGTTGTAACCTCGAGAAATCAAGTAGAATAAGAAGACAGTGACAATGACACTCTTGGGAACATGTTGTGTTAAGAAAGTACATTTCAGGTGTCCAGTTGCATGTTTGATAAAATGTAATTGCTAATGCCAACAACATTGGCATGTCTGAGAAAACGTAATGGCTTCACTGATATGTGAGAAGTAGCCTTGTGCTCTATCTACCTGCTATTTCATGTTCTTAATACTGATGTGAATTGAAACGTGCTATTATTTATCTACCTGCCACTGTCTATAGACCTAGATCTATTGAGCTCATCGGATGGATCCCAGTCCAACGAAGACGAGAGAATCTTGGACAACATCATGAAAACTTGAGGCATTGAAGGTCGTGTATTGAGATCATGCTCGACACAGCTTTTAGCCAGTTGGGCCATTGAGAAAGCTAGATCCAAGGGGTACTCGTCTCTTAGGCAAGGGTCCAGGAAGGCAGAGAGTTTCTCTCTCACATTGTCCCCCTCAAGCACACGCATTATCATTACAGAGAGCAAGTCGTCTCCTGCAATCTTGTCAATAGCTGTAGCAGCTGCTTCCTTCCCAGATAAGAGCTCCAACATCACAACCCCGAAAGCAAAAACATCTAATTTCGGGGTGATAACTCCATTCTCGATGTACTCGGGGGCCAAATAACCTTGAGTGCCTACCACATGTCTTGTCAGTTGCAGTCCTCCATCTTGGTCATTTTCCAGTGTTCTTGCCAAGCCGAAATTGGCAACCTTGGCTCTCAAGTTGGCATCCAAAAGAATGTTGCTGGTCTTCAAGTTCTTATGGATATAGGACGGGTTGGTGTAGTTGTGAAGGTAATTGAGGGCATCAGCCACATCGTAGGCAATCCGAACTCTCTGCTTCCAAGCAAGAATTCGGTATATGTTGTTAGAGTGAAGCCAATCAGTGAGAGAACCATTGTCGGCGTACTCATAAACAAGGTAAGTGTTGCCCTCATGTAAGCAGAAACCAGAGAGCCTGATGACGTTGGAGTGATTGATCATCTTCAAAATGTTGATCTCGCTGGAGACATCTCCTTTCACGACCTTGACTGCGGCTGTGTCACCCTTGAAAGATCCCCTATAAACCGAGCCCTTGATCAGATTAGCTTGGGCGAAGTACCCGGTGGCCACTTGTAAGTCCTCGAATTTGTAGACAGTCAAGGACTCAATAGCATATCGGGCGTCATGAGAAGAGAGAGACCAAGATTTGTTGTTGGAGACTGGGAGTACAGTGAAATCAGTCGAGACTGATGGCAGCGTTTCGGGTTCTGAAGTGGAGACAGGCTTCTGTTGCTTACGAGATTTGCGGTGCCAAAACAGAAATCCAAACGCAGCAAATAGAAGAATGAGGAAAGCAGCTCCTATCCCAACACCCACATACAAGGCTTTGTGATCGGAAGAGCCCCCAACGGAAACATTGGGAGTCTGCGGAGATGGTGCGGCAGGCGGAGGGGCTGCCGATGGCTGTTCAATTTTGGTGGGCTCAGTGGGCAGAGGAACCAGAATCGGAGTGAAGGGGAAAATGATATTGGAGGAAGACAGCTTGTTTGCATCAAGTACCCTCTGCTTGTCAACGCCAAACAGCTGGGCAATGGAAGAGATGGAATCGCCCCAAGTGACCATGTAGGTGAGCAAGGACTTGATCCCTGAAGCATTCTGGTTGGAAGTTGGGCAAGCACACCTCAGGGGTATTTGGAGATTGAGACCGAGTGACAGATTCCGATCGCCGTAGGGATTCTGAGACATCAAGGACTGGCATGTGGTGAGGCCTTGGTAGGTGTTGTTGGCCACGCTGAAGTAGGTTTCGGATTTGTCCTTGAGCTGATAGGTGGAATTGTGCTGGTAATATTGACGGGCATAACAGGAGCAGTTGACTGGAACCACGACCTGGATGTTGTTGGGAATAATGGCAGTGTCAGAGGAGAGGTTATTGATGGAGGCGATGAGAGTGGCGGATTGTGAGACGCCTAAGAGATAGGCAATAAAGACAGGAGAATTGTAGGGAGGCATAGATCGGAAGGTGAGGTAGGATTGGCATGATGATTGAACTCCGTTGCACAGAAATCCCTTGGTCGTTTCATTGAAGGCATTGTTGTAGCAGTCCAGTTGGTGGTTGGCTACATAGGTTTGTTGCCCTTGTACCAGTGCTGGTGAGAGCAGCAGCACCACATACAGATACAGTAGAAGAAAGTCCATGGAACAGGAGCTCAGGTGAGGGAGGGATGGATGGATCAAGCAACTCAAGATCTGTTAATTCACTAATTAATCAGTTCTGTGGTTGAATAATAAATATATAGTTAACAAGGGGGTGGAGGATGTTGATTGGATCCGGGTGGAATGAATTAGTTTCAGCGAGAAGATAATTTTTTTTCTTTGGTTTTGGTTTTGACTATGGATATCGATTCCGAGAACATGGAAAGCAAGGAAGGGGAGTGGATGATAGGCATAGCAGTCGTGGGCGTGGGTTTTGGTCTTAAACTGTCATTGTCTTGAATTTGATTTAGGGATCAACAGGCAAGTCAATAATATAAACGCGTTAGCTATTGCTGCTGCTGTTATGAATGATTCCGTAGTTTGACCCACCACCCTTCTTTCCTGGCGAACAAAATATTTCCAAGTCCTCGGAGAATTTGCTAAACCTTAACAGTTAACACGCAATAAACTTATTTTCTTCTTAACTTTTATGTAAGGAAAACGAATTGTCTTCTTCTTTTTATTTTTATTTTTATTTTAAATTATTTTTTTATTAAATTTAATCCATATTATTTTAATTTTTATTTATTTTATAAAATTATATATTTTTTAAATTTCATCTATTTTTATCTTTTTTATTTTAATTATTATTTATTTTATTTGAAATAATTTATGAAATTAATTTTTTTTTCAATTTCATTCTCTTTCAACTTTTTTATCTATAGGATTTGATTTTCATTATTTTAATAAACCTAAAAAAAAACTAAAATATTAATAAGTTATTTTTCATAACAATTCCAAACACAAAAAAAAATTTCTCTATTTATTTTTCATAATATTATCAAACATTAAAAAATAATTCACTCTTTAAAAATTTATTTTTCATAAAAACTACTTTTCAATAAATAAACATGCAATTAACTGTAACTTGGTAAATCTAAATTCATTGTAGAGCAAGTCTAGGATTCTACTCCATTCAGCCTTATCATGGCTGGTTGAGGTTAGAATTCAAAACGATGGATAGAAATGTTTACAATCAGTTAAGAGCCGACCACTCTACCACTAGAACACTATTTGGCAAGGCGGTGCGCACCACAACAAAATCATTATTTTTTATGTTATTGTTGGCGAAACACAGATGGATACAAGTTTAAGACACCGCGTTGCCAAGGGTTGCCCATGCGTCTATCAAGAGGTGCTTCTAAGCTAAATCACTTCTTTCGCCTTTTGCGGAATGTGATCTTTGCAATTGAATTGAAGCTAGCTATTCTCAAATAAGCTCTTAGCCTTGAGGGGGTGGAAAGGTCCTAACATAGTAAAAAAAAAAAAAAGTAGGTTCGAAGAAGAAGGCATGTAACCCTAGATTGCATCACCTACTCACTCAGGAGGAAAGTCAGAAGGGAGGCACACCTGATAGCAAACACAGGAAAGATCCAAGTAATGGATATTCCAACAACAGCTCCTTCTCTCTTTGCTTATTTGACTAGAGTACCAAATTCATATAAAACATTGTACGCAAGTTCGTACAGCGCTTTCCCGGTTGAACTACCTGAACCACTTACCCCCCGGGCAAAAGAAAAAATGTCCAACTTGCATGTGTGTGTGTGTGTGTGGCTAGGATGGCAACCACAATTCCATCCCAAGTACGCAACTGTTACTTCCTAATTGAGCGATCCATAACTAGTAACCACCACATCATATATATATATATATATAACAAAAAAGGAATGGAATTCTTTGTTAGACTAAACAACCCATTACATGTTTGTTATAAGCAATTGTTCGGTGGAGGACTATGACAGCGAAATGTAGAATGTAGAGCCATGGAACCAGTAAAAGATGGAATCCACATTAATAAGATTAAAAAAAAAAGCTCACGAATTTGAGGTTGAAAAATTGTACCCATTTGTGAGTCTTTGATATCAGCACCATGATGGCAAGAACCTGTATCCTAAATCTTATCCTCTCCACTAAGGCGTATTCAATCTAGCTTGCATTTGTGGAGGAACAGTCTGAAGGCTAATGTGGCTGCATAAGCCAGCCCAATCATAGCAAGAAGCAATGCTGCAACAAACAATAGTATAACAATTAATAAAATGGAGCACAAGAATATAATATAACCAAATACTCCACTTCGTTTTTGTATAATGCTAGCAAGAAGATTGAAAAAGTAGGCTATCCATTAATCCAACTAAAATAAAATGGTTCACAATTAGGGATTTCAGCATGGAATACAAGGCTCAAAATTTCTACCAATGAGAAAAATTCATATGAGATGAACAGGATATGGATGCTGCTAGTATGAGAGATAGCATACCAGATACAGAACAGTAGAATAAAATTGCCAGGCGATATTTGATCATCCATGGCAGATTAACTTCAAGGGAGCAATGCCTTCGATGTTCCCCTGCTTTAACTGATGGCACTGAGCCACGTGATTGCAATTCCACTAATGGAAATTTTACACCAGTGACGGGGTACCCTACGATGTCCCTGACCTCAAGTTTCAAGGTTACTGGGGTTGTACTCCAGTCAATTTCAATTGCTCCAAAATTTGGCTGACCTAAAAGAAATTTACAGTTGATATACCAAGAAACGCTTTAAAAATAGAACCAGAAGCATTATAATAAAAGAAACCTGAAAAAGCCACTCCTTACCATACGTGCATGACCTGAATCTGCAATTTGTGCTGATCACTCTCATTGTCGTTGGTGTCAGCCATGCCACAAATCTCACTATCAAACTAAATACATGTGGGACCGCTTTCTCAACAGCTTGTGTAAGCCCACTTGCAGTTACATCATATAGTGGATATCCAGTAGCACAGTCATATCTAGAAATTTCTCCAAAATGAACATCTCCGCTGATGAAGAAGACACCTTCTCTCTGCACAGGAACGCAGTAATGGCAAACATGTAATGCGCACAGATAACAGGCATTTATTACTCTCTGGAATAAAAAATCAAATGCTCCACACCGGCTTGTATTAATACACTCGAGATCATTAGTGCTACTGAAAGCAGTTCGTTTCCTCAGGGATATGCATTGCGGAGATAATTAAAGGCTATTACCTTAGTATCTGCTATCAATTTGAAAAGACGATCCCTTTCCTTTGGGAAACGTCCCCAGGACTCCAAAGAAAACAATGGGCGAGTGGTTGCTGAAAGATTTGATATAACCTGAATTATGGGGAAAAGGAGATTGCAGGATTAACAGTGAATAACAGACAAAATATGTCTCTACAAGCTTGCTTGCATGGGCTCTCGCATCAATGCTTCCTTGTGCATGGATATAGAACTATTCAATCGCAAATCTGATAATTTTTAGACAGTAAAAACCCTACAATACCTGCACTGAAGACCCAATGATGGTAATGGCTGATTTCGGTCCGTTCAACTTCTTTTCTAACCATGTCCACTGAGAACTTCCCAGGACACTTCCATCGCTGCGCAAAGGGTCTCTGTGGTACCTCGTGTCTAAAAGGATGACCTAAAGAAAAATGGCCGGTAAGGATATGTGTTCGTCCCCAGGAAAATGACAATTGAACTGCATATCTAAGAGGACTAAGGAAGTATGTGAAGGCATTCTCTTTTGCACCTTGATTTGTCTGCCCACTGGGCCAAACATGTATGAAGTATATACACCCTCCTGGTTGCGCCTATAAATATAATAACGTAGAAACAATGATTAAATTGGCCATCTAAGCATTGTAGGGTGCTTATAATTTACAAACTCGCAGCATGATCAAGTTTTTCATAACTTGATACAAGTGAAAACAAAAGGAAAGGATAAGGAATTTTAAAGGAAAAGACTTAATCACCGAAGACTGTCTTGAGGCTCGTCTAAGAAATCGAGGAGAAGCTTTTGGTTAGTGATTTTACCAGCAAACTCTTTTCCAGCATCATTTAATCCATAGTCATGGTCATCCCAGGTACCAATAACCTGCAATATTGGTAAGACAAGTGTGAAGAGAGGGATCACTTGTTACTATTGTAATTATTACTACATGAAGAGTGAAGATTGATCGTATTAAATGAGGTGAGGTGAGGTGTAAGGAAAGTAGTAGGTAGGTGGTACCTGTGTAGTGTGTCGAAGACGAGAATAACCGGGATTACTCTTAGCTTTCTGGTATCTGGATTCCAATTCCTTTGGGGAGGAAGGGATAAACCTAGGAGCATTCTTCCAAGGCCCAATAGTCCTTTCCTTTCCAAATAACTTAAAAGGACGTTTAGTGTCTCCATAAACGTTGTCTCCCAGCCAAATAAAAACTTGGGGATCAAAGTCAATTATGGCATTCCAAATGGGCTGCCAATTGCATAACAATAATATCATTGATTGACTGACGAGGAGTGAATATATGTGTGTATGTGAGTAATATTCAGCCATGGGTGAGAGAAGAGTAAGAGGAAACAGTGAGTGAGCTATCTATAGGTGATGTGAAGGGATGTGTCGAATGATGATGAGAAGGAAAAGCAAAATATGAAATTGGAGATTACGATTACCTGAGGAGCGCTTTGGTTGGCGCAGGATCCAAAGGCAATTCTGGTGACGAGAGGCTCTAACACTTTCCCTTTTCCTTCCCCTTCCCCCGCGCCGCTCTTTGTGCCTGTCGCCACCACTCCTACTACACCTACAGCCACCACCATCCACCACAACCACCGACTCCTCTTGCCCATTTATTACTCCTACTACTATTAGCAGTACTGTTGTATTAATAAAAGATACTATAGATTAAAGCACCGTAGAGTAGACATATCGGAAAATGTCGACGACAGGGAGAAGGGCAGCCACAGAAACAGGGCCTGTGAATGGAATAAGGAGCCCATTAAACGTTTCAATAAAATTAATTTTGTACGCTTGGGCTTCTTCTAATATCCATCACCAACTAAATTTGTGGGCCTTTTTTCTTGTTCTTCAACAAATCATGTCCTCCACGCTTCTTCCATGCTCTTCTCCTCCTCGCCTCCTCCTCCGCTGCTCCGTGTCAACTCCCTCTACACAGCAAAGCCTCCCTTCACCGATTCCATGGTTGCTGCTGCTCCCAGTGGGCTCAGAAGACTATTACTCTACCCCCACACCGCCGTGGCTGTCATCTTATTACTCCAAAGGTTTTCTTTTTTTCTTTGAATCGAAATTTTACTTGGGAGTAGTTTGTTAGCAAGAATATATTCAAAAATTTATGCATCGTGTAGATATTGAATGAAATTGGGAGTGACTTGTCAGAATTCAAGTGCGGCCTTGCTCATCTCTTTTGCAAGTGAATCAAAATTTCTCTTCACCTCTCTCTCTCTGTTTTTTTATTATTATTATTAATATAGATATTCGTGCCAAGATTAATTTTAATAACGTAAGATTAGTTTTATTTTATTATTGATTGAATTATATCATCTCAGTGTATCACACAATTTTTATTTATTGAATTGATGAATGCAGATTGAATTATATATGTTTACATATATTTATATCATCTCAGTGCATCACACAAGCGCCTCTCTCACTATCAATGAGTATTACGACTCTGATGTTCGAGACGACACTGAGACTTTCCTCAACAAAATTGTTCCCGAGGTAAAAAAAAAACCCACCTTGTTTCTTACTTTTATTATTTAGGTTGTGTATTTGCTTCCTGTTTTCCTTTATAGATAGTATATCATACACGTGTCTATGTTTTCAGGGAAGATCTGCCCTTGGAAGCAGACCCTCGAAGGTCAGTTGTCCTCTACTTTACTCTTAATTTTAAACGCAATGAATCATCTTATCATTTTGGTTTCTTTCCTCCCACTCGAGGGATTGCAAAAAGTAATGCTATTTTTACCAAGTTTCTATTCTTGTGGTTTGCTTACTATTGCGATGGCAATGCTTTATGAGATGAATTATATTGCTGGGGGATCAACTGCTTCCCCTTCACAGAGGGGCCAAGTGAAAAGTGGGTGGAAAATATGGGAGCAGCAGAAATTTACGTTCTCTGTTAGTGCTTCATCATTTTCAGGGTGATATAGGGTGGCAAATGATTTCTAAGTTTAGCAGGCAATAAGATTGCGAAGAATAAACGCATGCAAGTAAACAGATATTGATCTCCCGAACGAACTTAAAGTTGATAAAATTCAAGTATGTGTGTACAGAAAAAGAATGAATAATTAAGCACTTGAACGAGAACAAATGAATTGAATGTATATATAAGGGCAGGGCATGGATGAGAATAATTTTGGGCTAGCGCATCATGACAGAAAACTCGTGGAAGCTAAGGACACCGTCTCCATTAAGGTCAAAGGTACGAATCATAGCCTTGCAGTCGTTGATGGACCTCGACTCCCCCAGTCGACTCAACATCCTCTTCAGGCTGGTAGGAGTGATGCAGCCTGAGCCAGGCTCAGTCTCGTACATTCCAAAAGCCTGTCTGAGCTCTTCTGTCTTCTCCTCCTCTGAAGCACTCCCTGCCAACAAGCATTGGAAATCCTGGAATCCCAACAACCCATCTCCATCCATATCAGAGAAGCTGACGGCGGCCTCAGCTTCCTCGATGGAAAGCTGACCTCCAACAGTAGTAATACAGCTCCGCAACTCAGCAGGAGATATCTTTCCATCTCCATCTTCGTCAAAGTAATTGAAGACCCTTTGGAGCTGGTTGTTTCCAATTACATTAATAGCACTGGTCGAGTTATTAACGTTTGTGGGAGCTGGAAGAGAAACTGGGTGGTTATTGTCGGGTTTCCGTAGAGATAGTTTACGCCGTAATCTTGCAAGAGGAGATGAGTTGCCGGTAGGTGAAGATGAAGGTGAGGATGAAACTGAGTGTGACTTCATGATAACAGACAGGTAAAATATATAGAGATATTCAGATAGGTAGTTTGAGGTTTCAACTAATTAACTACTAGCACGTGCGTGCGTACTCGAGTATAAGTTGTAGAGGAAGAAAAGGGAGATGGAATTAGATAGATAGAGAAGAGAGAAATTGTTGTTTGTATTGGGTTTTCTGAAAGAAGAGTGGTGATGGCTATATATATCAGTTTGGTTTCTTGGGATATTGATGGCCTGATAAGGTCAGCAATCGGGTGTCAGACGTGGCGGAAAGACTGGAATGGATTAGAGAGAGAGGACACGGTTTTTGTTGGGCAATAAAATATGGCTGGCTTGGCCAGGCAACTTGTTTTTCTTAAATAGGTGAAGTTCCAGGGGCGGCAAGGCAGCGCGTGGCGGAACCTTCCTCCTTCTTGACTTCTATTTCCGCCATTTTCCAAGTTCTGGGGATTTCTGGAATTTTCTATTCGGAAAAATATCTAATAGGACTGGACGGGCTTGAATCCTGATTAATTGACACGTGTTGCTTTTTTACTTTTATTTAATAAGCTTGTGGAGCATGATGGCCTTTAGCAAGCAAGGAAAATATGGAACAAATCCAGTGGAAGTAATGGCCAATAGTATGCTGTCGGTCACCGTCAGGTATGTAGTCATGGTCAAAGCGGGGGGGGGGGGGGGTGTCTTCATTTCGTCACGCATTGCCTTTGCAAAACTCCTCCCTCGTCACTCCTGATTTCCTCAAACAGATTTCTGGTTGAAATTACAAGTTTCTGTTCATTTATTTTTTTTCGTTGATAAAATTAGTTGGTTAATATATTGCTACAATCTTGGGTTTAGGGTCCGCAATTCAACCCATTGCTTGCAATATTCGAAACAAAATCCATATAAAAAATAAAATCCCCAACAAATCCACTACTTCCTCTTGTCACGTTGATGACTCTTTTCCATGATAACAATTAGCACAGAGAAAGGAGATGGAAGGAATAAAGCCCTTTCCTTTCTTTGCCAAGTAAAGGCAAGGTTTTTGGATTAAAAAAATATAATTCATTTACCTAGGCATTTGTTTTTATTAAAAATTCAAAAAAAAAAAATACTGCCACCACCCTCGTGTATAATCAGGTATCGCTGATTGACGCCTCGTTTTCCATGTTATCAAATAAAAAGCTAATCATACGATACGCACAGATCTCTTCGACACTTGATAGATGAAGATATCCACCAGAAGGTTGCTATTGCTAAACTGATTTTCCAGCAGACATGACATCGAAGCTCACTTGAGATGAAAATTGCATTTTCACCACTAAGTGTAAATAATTAGGCATCGCATATATATATAACTTATAGAGAAGTGGAATTTTAGGAACAAAAGCAATACACTCATCAATCAGAGATACCAGGCCACACACCTGAAAGAGCAGCAGGGAAGACAGAATAGGTTAGATCACAGGTTAGATCATGCCACCTGTCACAGGAACGCAAACAGAGGAGTATGACAAAGAAACCTTCAATTTAATACACATGGAAAACAAAAGGCAGCTTGCTTTTCTCTACTCTAGTCATGCCATGCAAAATCTCCTTTGCCTTCTCTTAAGCTTCTTCCCCTTCTGTAGTCAATTTCTGCATCGGAGGTCGATAATCCCAAATGATATTTCCGGCTAATTTTGGATGATGCCATCTTTGAGAATATGTCATCATCAGTCACAACATGGTTGCCGGGTGTTCTTGATCCAGATATATTCCCAGGTTGCCGTCTTGATTTTGGATCTGAGTTAAATACAACAAAGGATGACTATGAGAGTACATCTTAAAAAAATGGATGTTTTGTACATGGTCACAGCATTATAGTTGCAAATAAAAGCACAGAGACATGTGAGGAGATGAAGGTGCTCTGTTCACAGACATGAAGGGAACAAAAGCCTTGGCGTTAACATTCCAATATCATCGAGAATATCCCTTGCCATGCTCCCTTTCTTATCCACCCGAAGGCACAGATCTTTCTAACAGGACCTTTCCCCACTACATTTTAAAGTTTAGAACATCGAACAGCAAATTGGAAAAACATAATCAAATAGTTGATTGTTGAGAAAACATAGATAAAACGATACTTGGGAACCTAGGTCGAGTTACATTTCAATGCCACTGTTCTGAGATTTCAATTTTTTTCTCTTTTCATGATTTTCAGAACAAGAAACAAAGTTAGAGAATTCACCTTCATAGTTTGCATGTGCTTTTTGGCCCTCATCTGGAGACAAGGCTTCCTCGCTTTCTTCCATTGTAGGTTTGGTTGAAGTAAAAGGAGTCATGCTAAATGAGTCCTCCGTTACATCAGAAATCTCTACATATTGAGGAGTAGTGATAATCTCATCAGCACTGAACCCAAAGGATGCTCTGTAAGCTTCTAATTCTTCTGCATCTTGCTTGGTACTTTTATTATGCCTGTTCTGGTGTTGTCCATTTCCACCAGCAGGATAAGCATCCGAATCCTTGGAAACACTTAATCTCCCACCAGTATTAGGAAATGGTGGGTTATGGTCCAGGTAGAACTGTGCAAATGTAGCAGGACAGAAGAAATTTGAATCTTGCGACACCATGGAGGCACCGGCAGTCTCGGGCCCAAAATGCCTGCCAGGTCCATTCCTTGAATATTTTCCATTTTGGGGAGAAACTGACTGATCCCAGTGTGTGGGGAAATCTCGTTCGGGAAAAGATGCTGACAAACAGTCACCTGAAGTCCTAGAAATTGGTGATCTGAGACTGCTTGCAGGACTTCCAGGATAGAGTGAATATGTTGCTTGAAGATCAGATGCAACGATGTAATTGTTCTTTTCAGCACTTTTGAGATCCCTAGATGATGTAAGGAATTGAGCAAAAGGAACATCTGGGGAAGAGGGTGTAGTTAAGTGAGCCAGCTCTGGTGGGGGTGTAAGAGGAGCAGAAGACGGCTCTGTTGTGAAGGTTGAGAAGACAGGAGGAGAAACCAGTTGGGTTTCATGAGCATAAGGTCCGGTGGCAAACATTGTGGATGAAGGACCCCCAGGTGAATTAGCAGAAAGGAAGCAGCTAGGAGACTGAGCAGTTGATGGGAGAGCAGAATTTGTAAATGAGGCTGGTGAAGATGGAGGAGCTAGAAGTGATGGAGCTAGCGCTGTAGCTTGATTGGTTAGGCCAACAGGTTGAGGTCCATTTGGCTGGGCTGCTGATGCATTGCCCTCAGGAATACGAGATGCAGGCATAATGCGCTTTCCACCTTTCTGCACACTGAAACAAGACAATGCCCCCCAGCATTTTCCCCATCTCTTGCTCTGCTAAATATACAGTCAAGACAAATTATAACTAGATGGCAAATTGCAAATGTGAAAAATGAAAATCAAATCCAAATGCTAGAAATCAAGAGCTTGTGTAGCGAGTAATTCAAAAGGAAAATTCAAATGAAATAGATATAGAATCACCTTGTACACACACATACATACACGAATAGTATTTATCACATCACTTAATGAAAAATAAAATCAAAAATCAAAAGATAAATTTTTCTAATTGATCCAATTCTATTATACATTATTACCCAGAAAATTAAAAGATGCGGGAAAAAGAGCTTCATCACAACTTGGTACTACAGTTTCATCAAAGCGACCAGCAATTTGTGTTTGGCATTGTGATAGCTTTCGCGTTGTAATTTGAAGAGAAAAAAAGGAGGGTTTAAGAAAAGTTACAAATTGTAGCATTTTTCAAATACAAGTTTATTCCATAATTTGAGATGAAATTCATGTTCAAGCAATGAAAACCAAAAAAAAAAACATGAAGTGGAGTGGAGTAGCATCTCCAACCGCACGCACCACAATGTCAAATGGAGAAACTTGGTGTCTATATATAGAACATAATAAATTAATCATACATGGTTTCTGAGGGTAATTAAACAAAGATAATCCGAGTGAAAGGAAGGCTATCCGATGACGTTAGTGATATAGTGATAGCATGTGTTGTTTTGTTTGATCTGGAAATACAATAATGAAAACAATTAGTAGATAAAGATGGTCCTTATCATCAGATCTGTGCTCTTTTTTTCATTCGATACATATGATTTGCGAAATTTCATATGCTCGATGATTAAGAAGACGATAAGCATTGAGTAACAAATAAAATAAGATTACAGATCTATCTATTCATCTGAGGAAGGAATGAAGGAAAAAGAAGATTGAAACAAAAAGAAAGGCAAAGGGCATTTATGAGAAAGATGGTATAGAGGCATCAGATCCAGATCTACTGGAAATTGAAAGAAAGAAAGAAAAAGAAAGACGTACCTGTTGTTCCTGCTGCTGTTGCTGCTGAGGGAATCTATTCTGCTCCGACCCCATAACCGAGTCTGATAGATTACCCACCCACCCACCACCACTACTAGTTGCACCTTTGACTTCAACTCTCAACTCTACACACTACACACTCTTTCTCCTTCTTCTTCTTCTTCTTCTTCTTCTTCTTCAAGTTGCTATTACTAATATTGGTCGTGGATTTAGAAAAGAAAGATCGCTGACTTCACTTCACCCTATCAAATAAATATCACTTTCTCTTTGTCTCTTTCTCTCTCTCTCGCACACATTTCATATTTCCTCTCTGTACTCTACTGTACTATACTATATTATATACTACGTAGTTTATATGTATTAGATTTCGATCAATTTTCAATCAAATACTACTATTAAACAACATTTCTTTCTCCTTTCTTTCCTCCCTTCAACACACTATTACCATCAATACCACTACTACTGCTACCAACAGCCGCCGCCGCCAAAACCTAGATGCTGCCACCCTCTAGATTTTACCCTCAACCCAGAGATTTCTATCCATAGTACTCGCACTCGAAGAAAAAAAAGTGTAAAGAAAGAGGACCAAAGAGATAAGGAAGGAAGGGAGAGAGAGAGAGAGAGAGAGAACTGGAAAAAAAATATGAAAGTACTACAAAATTACTAATAATCTAGCATTCCTTTATTTAATTGTCAAAAAGATTTTCTTTTTTCTTTTTTTTGTTTTGCTCTTTAGTAAGATAAAAACAATAAAGGGAAAGACAAGGCAAGACAAAAGAAAAGAAAGCGAAAAGGATTGAAGTGATTGAAGAGAGATGCTGTTCTGCTGATTTTAACAAGGGAGAAACACAGACCCAGACAAACTCACTTTTCCTTCACCCCTCACCCCTCACCATAGACTTGTAGTATGCTTTTCTTTTGTTGATGAATGCATGTAAGTTGTAATATGCTTTTCGTCTTTTCTCTTCTTCTATTTTTTTAACAACAATAATAAAAAGAAAAAAATAGACGTAAGTATCACTATCATTATTATTTTTTACGACACCGGACCTATTTTTACTCTTCTTTTTTTTTTACACAAAATAAATGAAAAGGACGCCATCCCAGTGGAGGCGCCTCAGCGCTATCCTTCAAAAGAGACGATCGGCCTTTTTTTACCTCTTATTTGAGGGAATAAAGGTTTAAAAGAAAAGAAACCAGGAAATAAAAAAATAAAATAAAGAAAGAGCTAAGGCCTAAGGGGAGTAAGAGTTAAATGCAGGTAAAATAAAATAATGAGAGTAAAAGGAGCATTGAAGTTAGAGTTGGTATGGTAATGCTTATGGATGTGGGGTTCATGGACATTGGCCCACCTCGCATGGGACCAATATCCCGTGCTTGCATGTTTTGCTTTTTACCTCCCCCAGGCCCAGCCCCACTCTCTTTTCCATTTTGGCCCAGACTTGCCCCTTTCTCCCTTGGCATTGCATTTGCTTACGATTCTCATCTGAAACCAAAACCGAACACCATCTTCAGTTTGAATTAAGCTTAGCTTTTTACACACCATCTTCACTTATGCATTCCTTAAAATAAAAAAAAATAAAAAACCAATCAGCACTCTTACCTGTGTCAAAAACTTGCAGAATATGGGTCTAAAAACACAGAAACATGCAGATTATATATATATCACCCCAATTGTTTCTTCTCTCTCAACTCACAACATTCCTTTATTATCAGTAGATTTGTGGGCCACAAAAAGGTTTCTGCTTTAACAATCGTTGGCTTGTTCTATAGTTATTCCTTCTCTTATATTGTGGATTGTGGCCTCAGCAATAGCACAAGCTTCTCGAAATTCCCACTACAACGGTGAATTACAAGAAAGGGTAGGACATCTCAACTTAAAAACCATATTTGCTTAAAAAAAATAAAAAAAAGTTAAAAGACCAGATTTGCACTACGATCATCACCGTGGCAATCACTTGCACAACGCTACGATCTTCCAAGGCTACGAAACAAACCCCTAATCACAAAAGGTTCAACCCTTCTAGACTTCCAGTCTTCTCAAGTCCCCAACTCCAATAAAGGGAAATTAATTCAACCATTCCAATTCTCTCTCTCAAGCCACCGGAAGAAGAGTTCAAAAAAAAAACCCCCATAAAGCATTTTTAGGTATTTTGATCCAACTTGTAATATCAAAACCATGTTTTTTGGGTAGTTTAGAAATCACCAAACTACCAAAACACACTTGATGGAACGTCAAAATAAACTTTAGTTACTATAAAAAAAAAAAACAAAACAAAACAAAATCATACATGCCTCCAGTACTTTTTAATTCACTCAAAATTGTAAAAAAACAAAATTATTTTATGTTTCAACGTCTTTCTTTAACGAAATATAATAATCAACCGTTTTCCTAATTCATATTATGAATAAGGCCTAGAAACACTAACTTCTAACGATGATTTATTAAAATTGTTAGCTTTCCTGACATTGTTCCTAACAAATTTGTTCATTTGCCAAGTCATTTGAAGTTTTAACACATCATCTTTTAAAATCCAATTGAACCATGATTCAAGTTTTAAGGCTAGTGAAATGCATGCATATGTTTTTGTTGCAAGGTTCATAATCTATTAACCACACCCTCCTCCTTTGTCCGGGCTTGGGACCGGCTGTGATGTGCAATGACAAACCATGAAACAACACAGGCGGAGTTACTCTTGTGCTATTAAAATGGGCAGCAAACATTGTGCGAGGAAAACCGAACTCTAGATGATGGAACAGACTAATGTATTTTAAATCCTCTCCTTTTCTCAAATCCAGAGCATTGCCATGGAGGTTCGTAACTATGTACTCCTTTCGGGGAAAGGACTATCCACCAACGAACCATGGTATTGATGCAACCCTTTTGATCTCGCATTGGAACTAATCCTAGCAAAGGACACCATGTGGCGATCTAGAAAAAGAGTGTCCTCGTTGCCAATATCTGCTAGCATTCATTATTAACATTATACCAATACAACACGAAAATAAATACCATGTATATTGGGCTTTCCCAAAGTGTTCGAACCACTGAACCACTTGGTCACCTTATTTTGTGCTGCAAGAAAGTCAAATGTTCAGAGCTTTAAAAAATGTCTCATAATAAAAGAAGCCACATTAGTCCCTCAACTTCGTCACAATAGCGGCCAATTTCATCTGTCGTGGCAATGTCTGTCGTGGTGAAACAATTCTCCTGTTCCTCTAACTACTAGATCACATAATTATTAATTGTGAACCGGGATTGAATTCAAGTGTTAAATCAATTTTTGTATTTGGAATTTTTGTTTTAGGGTATGGATTTGAATTCCGAATAGAATTCAATTTTAAAGATATATGTAAAAGCAAATAAGCGGGTTTGCTACATTATCTCTCTTTGGAATTGACAATAAAAACAATATTAAAAAAAAATACCCTTAATAACACAAACCATTTTTTTTTTTTTTACAAAACCCCCCAACCATCTCTTTCCTTCTCTTCTGCCAAGTTCTAACCCCATCATCTCTTCATGTTTACAGAGCGACTAGGATTCTAAAACACTCAGCACGAGATCATATTGTAAACAATACCAAGAAAATTCCTAAAATACCTCGACAGAGCAAACCAAATTCACTGGTGCATCGGTTATTTTTAGAAGGTAACATAAATGTGCAACAAAGAAACATACAAGGAGAGTATTCAATAAAGATGCGGTTCATTCTGATTTTATTGGAATATTTTTCATTGAAAATTTAGTAAAAAAGATGGGTTGATAGTATTTTATAGAGTTAAAGTTAAGCATGAACATTAAAACTAACATTTATATAATTTTCACAAACTTATTTATACAATTGTCAAAAACTTATTTTATCCGGTGATCTTTGAATTATTAGAACTAAAAATTATAATTCTTTATAAATTATTAACATTGTTAAAATCACGTTCGTCATTAACTTGTCTATTTAGTAATGTGATTTGCATTGATTTGATATTTATCTATTTAAACTTGATTTGAGAAAAATGTTAGAATTTTGTTTGAAATATTTCTGGAATTTTTTTTCTCAAAATTTCAATGAAAAGATTAATTTGATTGAACTTTTTTTAACAAATACATATATATATAATAAAAAAAATTAATATGAAATAGATCCATTTATATCTTCTTTAAAATATCTATATTTTATATCATTAAAATAAATATAAGGTGCTTGTAAAAAAAATGTTTTTTTAACAAAAAAAAATTATTTCTGAATTAAAGGCAAAATGATCAAGATTACTAATTTAATTCATTTCTAAATGCATCACAAAAAATATAATTAAATTAAATTCCATGGTTTAGTATTTTATTTCAAACTTTGTAATGGTTATCAATTGAATTCCTCGTATGATTTGGTTACAAAGTGTCATAAAAAAAATAAAAATAAAAAACCCATCAACTAATGTCTGCCTAAAAAAACAACTTTTAGTGAAGCCTAACTTGGTTTGGATTTGAGATTTGATTGAGTTAAATTAGGTTTAAAAATTAATTAAAGAACCCCGGCTCTCGACACTTGCAGTAATTAATTATAAGAGAAGTATGTATATGCATGAAGTTTGACCATGATTTTATAAATTGTTATCAAATTAGCAATTGCCATTGGTTGGTACCTTCCATAACTGCACAAACCAACATGGTAGTGGCCACTGGCGTTAGCTTTTATACATAGGAGAGGAGAAGCAGACACATACCAGGGGGCACAAGGAAACCTCCGCCCCAACCCAGCAGCTACAGTGAATCTCTACCAGATGCACTCCTGCAGCCAAAAAGAAATGTAAGGAAAAAGATGAACAATCAAACACTTACCCAACACCAAAGAAAAGCTGTTGCATGAAACTATCATGTACCAAAGGCTCAAATTTCAATATTAAACAACCAAATTATCGTGGGACAATGGTAATCAACATTCCCATTTGATCTCTTTTTGGTGCATCGCCACTTTTAACCACATCTTCAAATTGTGACCAATAAATCCTAAACAATTTTTCCCTTGGTTTCAGCGTCTTTCTACCCTAGATGTTCCATTTACCTGGTAAAATTATGGAACTCTCATCATGACGGTGACTTGAAATATTTAGAAATTATAATCTAAAAGCTAGACTGCTAGGGTGGCGTCAGTTTTTATCTCACAACTTCGCTAGTCAAGGCACAAAGACCGATAGGATTCAGTAAATGGCAAAGCGAAACTTAAAATTGGTTCCATCATGCAGCAGGATTCATGTCAGCCCTCAAATTGGCTACTCATGAGTATTGAAATGACAGAAAAAAAGCTGAGAACCATGCCCTTGAAAAAATGTTCACCAACTGACAGCTAGTCCATTGATGACCAGGTCCCTCCTGTAGTCAATATTTGGTTCAATGGGCGTAAGCACCACATGCTCCAAAAACTCTTCTGTTTCTCTAATTTAATTTTGCAACAAAAAAACATGTTGAAGCAGTGATCACCTACTAACGTTGTTACCAATAGAAGAAAAAATTAAATTTATTCACAAGATTCATCATCTATATTATATTTTCACTTGTATTGAATTAATAAAAAAAAATAATGCATGTCTGTACAACAAATTGATACTCCAGAAATGTAAAGTACGGAAACAATATATTGATTTGGTGTTTCTAAGAGGAGAAACTCATCTGCAGCAGAGAGATCTACAAGAATGCACAGGTCACTAATTCATCTTCGACTAGTAGGGAGGGGAATTCAACATAGAAAGATCTCCACAATCACACCATCCAGCTTTTATCAATACCTACGATTCACAGCCTGAAACAACACAATAATTCAATCAATGATTGAAATGCACAAAAAGCATCATCCTCTCAATAGATAAACCAAGAGGCAAAATTAACCGATTCTTGGTGTCAATTGAGGATATAAAAGCGACTGAACTCAAGATGCCTTGATACCATTTTATTTTTTCCTTTGGCCGTCAGCCATTCCCAGTTGCTTGTCCTCAAGTCCAGACTTCATCCTCAAATAGCACTTTGGAACCAGGGGATATGCCATCGTGCCTTCATGCCAACATATTTTCTTGTTTTCACATTTGCTTTCTGAAATTGCACTTATCAACCTCACATCTATAAGCTAAACTCACGCAAGACAAACTGCAGGTATCACATGTAACATTCCAAGTTATTATTGATCTCAAAATTAGTTCATTAACCAGAAAAGGATGCCAAGAAAAAATTGTAAAGTGGTCGATAATAGGAGTACTATAAATTACTCATACACAAAGTGATCAGCAATTAGAAACATACAATGGAAGATAAACCATGCTAATGTTCTCTGCTGCTAGTCTGCACCCCCATTCATCTCATCTGAACACCAAAGAAATCTTTCAAGCAACAGTTTGTGAAGGGTTTCAAATCTCAAGAAAACAATCCCGGCTCTTCCAAAAGCATCAAACTACAACAAAAAACTGAATTGCTAAATTCTCAGTTGCTAAAACATGAAATGAAATAGCTAGATAAAATTTCCCCATTCCAGTTTTGAAAGGAAAAAAAATTGTAAACTAAGAAATCATTCCAGTCAAATTACTGCAAATCCATTATTTATCCCCTACGTTTCAAATAATATAAAATTTGCATTTATGTCCTATTTTTAATTTTACAAAATGTGATCATCCATGGGGCAATTATCTGTCATGTGGATTACAAAAAAAATAATAATAATAATAATAGCCACATCAGCTGTATCCTACAGTAGATCTTAATCAGATGCAGGAGGTGAAAGAGAAAAAAGAAGCAGCAGCTAAACTGAACAAATTTAATTGAGTAAACTATGCACATGCATTGAAGATAAATCAATAAGATAACATACCTATATACTGATTCTGTCAACCATGCAAAGTGAGACAAAACTCTAAAATACAGCCTACAAAATAATACATAGATCATATGACATCAGAAGGCAATGAACAAAATTCATGTCTCATAACAAACAATAATGAAAACTACGCTTACAATAATTGGCATCTCAGGATAATTCCTAATTCAATGATCCCCGGCACCTGAACAAAAAAGATGTTGAATTAAATGTAAGATCAAACTTGAAGAACACAAACAAGATAACAAAGTTATAGTCACATCTTACTTCCTAGAACCACAGTTGCAAGGTATCTTTTTATCCTCCAGAGGAAATTTGTAATTGTAAGTAATTTCTTCACCAGCAGCTATATGGCGTTTTGCATAGATGAAAATTTTTTTCTGACCTTCAACGCTTATAACCTTGGTGTAGCAGTTGGGCTACATATGACGGTCAATTCATATCATAAGAATTGATAAATAACAACAATTTTAGTAAAAGAAATCATCTGCAAAATAATTTATGTACCTACCTCGCAAGAATGGTTTATAAATCTTGCAATCCCACCACGCTTTGTGGCATCAACCTATACAATTTAGGAAGGGCATACAAAAATAACTTATTTGCCCTCATAGTTCATAACAAGCATCAAAGAAGAAAATTCAATGGTGATAACAGCAGGTCATAGTTGCCCTCCAATCCCAATATAAACTTTTGTGGTTTGCATACAATGGTAGTATTCACTAGAGGGACCACATGCCAGAAATAAATTGAAGCACAGTTTTGCAACAATAAAATAACATGAAAACACGTCTTAAAAAGATCATCCATCTCCAATTAGGTTTTTATATTTTGTATTCAACAGTTGATGCCACCCGCCAACAAACCTTAACCAGAAGCCCCATTAGGCAGTCCATTAATATGAACATTGCTGGGGAAGAAAACAAAGCTATATGAAAATCCTGGGGTTCAGTATACCAGAGATCTGGGGTACATTATAGACTTGGTCCACATGAATAGGTCATTAACTCAACATATGGTCACATAAATTGATTGGGAAAGAGGGCACTTCTTGCTAAAAAATAGCCTTAAAAATCACAAAATTGAAATTTGGTAGCAAAATCATAGACATGACATAATATTTGATCTACTTACCACATAACCATCATCAAGTCTAAAAAGATAACTGCTGCCAATTCCCATCCTCTCATAAAGACGTTCACGTATATCAGATATCTGTGGAAAGTAGAAAGACAATGAAAGGCCATCCATGAAATTGCGAGAAAATAGCAAAAGAAAATGAATAATTAAAAGCTCAAAGGAATGGGGTAAAAGTTTAGGAATTACAATTAAATTATGTTAACACACTGCAACCATTATTTAAAATAAGTCAAACTTACTTGTGGACGAATCAGTTCACCAACATATTCAATTACAAAGTCCTCAGCCTCAATTGGCTCAAGAGCAACAAGACCCCAGTCATGTATTTTGCTTCGCTGGAAACGTAAATGCTTTTTTCTTGCCTAAATGAAACATGAAATAATTATAATTTGAAAAAACATAATATTAGCAGTTCATAGATGAGCTTCATTTTTCAATTACCTTCAACTGTGTTGCTTTCAAAAGCTCAGCACCTTCTGCAGCAGCAACAAGATTGCGAAGCTTCACCCTGTTTGTCCTTGCAGAAAGGGCCTTGCCATTTGACAACTGAGATGTGTATGCCTCGGGAAATGAATACTTGGCATGAATGTGTGGCACTCCCCTAACACGAGCTCTTTCAGCAGGACTAGCACTAATTGACCATGCATGCCATTCCCAACCATTAATTGAAGACCGAGCACAACCATCAGATATAGGGCAGGGATTTAATGTCCTGGATTTACTGGACTTTGTCTTCCGAACTGAAACCTGTCTACTTGCTGCTTGCTTGATAGCACTGTTTTCTACTTTTAGAAACTTCATAGGATGTGATACAGATCCACCATCTACTGTGCTTTTCCTTTTCAACTTTGACACCTTATTTGCTATACACAAGATGAAACAATCAATAACAAGGAGATAAAGAAAAATGTTTTATGCACAACACAACATAATCATAGCATTTCTTACTGTTTAGAGTCTTCTTAGAACATTCAGTAGTCTCTGCATTTTCAATTTCAACATCACAGCCATTGCAATCAAAAACTTTCCCAGCCCTCTCTCTTGAGGTTTTTATGGTTTCTTTGGCAACTTTATCATCTGAATAATAAATCATTAACAGTTGAAATTATATGACTTCATGATTTTTAAGGCTTTTCATCTACAAAGAAACAAGAAGTTTTAAGAAAGAATCATACCATTAACTGCTTGTGCAATCTTCATTACTTTCCGATGACCAGCATTTTTGGGCAATGATTGAACCCTTTTTACAGTGGCTTTTGAAGACCTGGCATTAACAGGTAATTCTGCGAAAGTGGCTTTTGAAGGCCTGCCATTAACAGATGATTCAGCCTGGCCCTTGATTCTTTCCTTCTTCTTAAGAGTCCCTACAGGTTGAACGACTACATTCTCAGAGACATTTCTAAGAAAGTTTTGCTTTCTTGACTTCTCCAAGAGCCGTTTCTGCAACCCAGCATCTGTAGTAGTAGAATGAGAAGATGAACCCCACTTCTTTCCTGCCAACTTTTTCTTCCGGTGATATGTGTATTTACTCGAAACCAATGACAACACTGAAGAGTCTGGACTGTGAAATTTCCTTGACCCTTCTGTGAATTTGAATGCTACTTCCTAAATTTTTTTAAAACAGATATACACATCAATTCAAAGAATCTAAACACTTCAAAATTCCAAAGGGCATGCCATAAAAATACAGCAACCAACAAAAATGCAATATATGTAAAATCTGATTATTTTCCTTATAAAAGAACTTCAGTCAAAACTAACAAATCCCTACCTCATTGCTATCAGGCTCAGTATGCTTTTTTGAAGTACAGCATAATCCAGGAAATCGATGAAGAACATCATTGACAAACAACGATTTCCAAATACTAAGTACATCATCATGCAGCTTCTGCTTGCACATTGCAATGGCAACATAGGCTCCATTCTTGGAAGTCGATTCAAGTGATTTTGAAAGTTGGAATTTACTTATAGTGGGAGGGAAAATAGCACTATCTTTGAATCCAGGAGGTGGTGGCTCATCGATGTTTTCAACATCAATTGCATTGTCAACAGAAGCATGTGTTCTTTCAAAAGCAATTGCCAGAACATTGGATATAGCATTCCCAGATTGAAATGGAAAAAATGATTTTTCTGCTTGTAGAGAACTTTGAGAATCACCAGAAAAATTTATCTTGCCCAAAATTTGGTTGGAATCAATCATCCGCTCATATTTCATTTCAATAGAACCATACTCACTTGCCTGGCTGAATGGAATAGAAAAGTTAACAGTTTCCTGCAGCAGAAGTAAAAGGCATAAACAATAGAGATAAAGCTGCAAATTGACAACCATAATCAAGATCCCTTTATTTTCTTTAACCGCGATGGAAAAAAATTGAGAGAGAGCACAATATCCTTAATGTTACCTCATTTAATCTCTTCTCCTCTGAAAAATTAACTAATTTATGCATTTCCTCTTCCACAAGAATTTCAACATACTCAGCCAAAGACACCTTTGTGGACTTATGTAACTCATTTGCTACACTTTCTAAGAAGCATTTCATGTCATCATCTGGACACTCTTTGAGCGACAGGATATTCTGTTTGCATGGCTTTTCTTCCATACAGGCACATGAAGATCCAATAGATGATGGTGCAGTACGATCTGATTCAGTTTTGAGAAGCTCAAAACCAGGAGGGCAGTCAACACTACTAGCAGGAGATTCTTGACAAGAAAAATACTGCAAAACCATTTAAAACTGTTTCAGATTTTTTAAATACATGGAACTAGGAAAAAGAAAACCTGAATAAACTCCCAACATACCGGTTTACTGGGTAATTCTTCAATCTTCTTGCACAAATATGGATGACTGAACCAACGTCTGCTCTTTCTCCAGTAAGTTGTATACTCTGCTATGGTATCATAAAAGACAGCATTCCACAGGACTTCCATGCAATAATCAGAAAGAAATCTACAAACAACCGCATAAGACCCCCAAAAATCATCGATGTTACCAACAGATTTTGTACTTCTCAGTAACTGCGTGGACAACTCATCAACACATGCCTGTTCAGGGTTATAATTGCAGACAGCGGCCTCACACTTGGCAATAGAATAATCCATCTCACTGGCAAATTGAGACTGAAAAAAATATGAAGACATTAGTGAGGTAGGGCATGGAGAGGCATGAAGAAATTCAAGCATGTATAAAATCCCTAGAATTTCTAAGCATTACCATTCTACCATTTGCAGAAAAACTTATGGCAGCCTGATTATCAAGCTTATGATATATCTCTGTTCTCTTTGTATTAGCAAACTCTGAAATAACATTGCTAATTATCTCATCTAATACAACTCTACGAGCAGCTTTCAATATTCCAGAGTGCAGTTGACAGGAAACTTCTTCAGAAATTACGGACATGAAGCTCGGAGATGAGCCAGTTTCAGTGTTTGCATCAGTCTTGGAGAAAGATTCAGGTTTATCCAATCTCCAAGCATTCATAATAGATAGCAAAGGAAGGGGTCTAAACTTATTTTGAGCATGATATATCTGCCAAATGAAATGCACAGCGATGGTTAAAATACAAGCAAAAATGTATTATATGGTGAGAAACACGGTTGAACAACTTTGAGGCAACTGCTTACCATTAAAGAATCCTTAAGATATCCATACCAATACCAAGAATAAAGCTGCATAAGAGAATGTGGCCCATGTCTCCTCCCTTCATCATCCTTGAATAGCCAACAGGAATCCTCACCTGACTGGGAAAAAAAAGTAGAGAAGCATTTAAGAGGTGGAAGTGAGCTGGAAGAGTCAGGGAGGAAAAGAGATAGGAATGAGGTATGAACCCGCAACCATCCAGGAAAAAAAAATTACAGTACCACAAGTGAAACTGGTGTAGCATAGCCAGCTGCTTCAGGGTTGGGGGTTGGTTGGTTGGAGCCATAAGTATGGTGTTGAACACAAGAATCAGTTACCGATTCTGCAACAGGATAAGTAGAGACTGGAGTAGCATATTGAACGCATTGCCTATATGCCACCAAATCTATGGAATTATTTGCTGGCATAGTTGTGCCTGAAGTACCAGAAGAAAGATATGTAAAACCAGTGGAAACATGGTCAGGAAACTGCTTGAAGTACTTGAGAGGAACCGGATTGATCAATGCTCCATTTACAATGGGATAAACAGGAAGATCCTCAGGCAGAAAACCCGTAGATAAGCCCTCGTACAGTTGTTGGTGGATATAAGGACCACACATTTGTCCATTTTCATTAAGGTACATCCATCCACTAACAAAAGCAGGTGGTAAGTAGCCAGAACAACTATTTCCCTGGTATGAAGCCCTGCCCGTAATAGACAACTCAGGAATACCATCACTGTTTCCATTAGAATTGCAACTCATCTCTGGTAGGGAATTTGAACTAAATATTTCATCATAAATGAAGCAGCAGTGGCAGACACAGACAGCCAGAGAGAGAATTAGATAAATAAAAATCAAGAAGTTGAAAAAAGAAAACGATTGAGAGTAACGCAATACCCATTGAATGAGCATTCTTCTGCGTTGTTCATCGGCATGAATGTGACGTCATCACAGTTGCCAATGGAGATATATGCATCTTGTTGTTCTTGGTGCTGAAAATCTGAAATCTTCAGCCTCTTTCTAGAGGAGAAAGGGAAATCGTCTTCTTGCTCGAGGAGGAGTGTTGAGGAGACCATGTTTCTCCTTAGACCTCACCTGGATTAGGACAGATCCTAATAAGCTTGGACAATAATAAATTGATAAAACAAGATGGATGATCAGAGATCCTATGTGATATTAAATTAGTTAGGGTTAAGATTACCCACAGAGAAGGAGCGAACGAGCATGAACAGTATATTATTTGTTCAGCCGATCGCAAATCTTTGATCTCAATGAAAAACAAAATCATCTCCTAACCTAATCTAATGAGGACCGAAAGAATAGTAGATAACTCAAGGTTAAGTCGGCACAGGTTTACCTCGTGGCGCTGCTGTTGTTTGAAGGCGATTAGGGTTGGGCTACCGGAGGACAAGAGGATCTTCTCGCTCACACGCACCAGCTAAATTAGTAAGGGTTAAGATTATCCGCGGAAAAGGAGCGAACGAGCATGAACAGTAAATTATGTGCTCAGCCGATCGTAAATCTTTGATCTCAATGAAAAACAAAATCATCTCCTAACCTAATATAAAGAGGACCGAGAGAAAAATATATAATTCAAGGTTAAGTCGGCGGCAGATTCACCTGGTGGCGCTGCCGTTGTTTGAAGGCGATTAGGGTTGGGCTACCGGAGGACAAGAAGATCTTCTCCCTCACACGCACCCACTATAGCAACACCCAACATTTTTCTTTAATCTTTGTTATTGCTATAATCAGAGATTTTGCTTCATTCCAGCCTCCGTCTTTATATATACACAAGTAAAAGAGTGTTTTTCTTTTATTATGATATTTTTTTAGGTATCATTAAGTGTAAATAGAAACTAAGTTTTTTTTTTTTCAAGCGTTTTTAAGAAAATAAAATAAAAAATTATAAATTTTGTTTAATACTGATTCAAAATTTAAACTTACATCATGTTTGTTTCTTAAAATATAGTTTTTGAAGAATTACCTTTCAAATTTTTCTGTGTTTGTTTACCATTAAAAAAATTGATCAACGAAAAATATTTTCCGTACACTTTCCAGTCAACAGAAAACACTTTTCGGTCAAAGAAAAATTTGGTTTGATTTCTAGGAAAGTGTTTTCCTTTTTGGTTGTGTTTGTTTTCTAGAAAATGGTTTCCGGGAAATCACTTTCCAAACTTTCCTGTGTTTGTTTGCCATTAGAAAAGTTAGTCAACGGAAAACACTTTCCAATCAAAAGAAAATTTGGCTTGGTTTTCAGGAAAGTATTTTCCTAGAAAATTTGGGAGGAAAATACTTTCCGGAAGTTGTGAAAAATTTAGAAATGTTATTATTTGCTGATTATACCAAATTTGATCCTCAAACTTTTGATTGCTATATATAATTTGTTTTGAATATTTATTTTTCAATTTCATTTCTTAAAATTTAATTTTTATATTAACACTGGTCCTTATATTTATAATTGCTATTTGCTTTTTCCTTATCATTTTTTTATTGAAATTTTTTATCTATCAAATTTTGTCATCATTCTTTTGATTGTTACTTATTTTATTTGAAATAATTTATGAAATATTAATTATTATTATTTTAATTTCTTCATCTTTCATTTTTTTAATTTTTTTAGATTTGATCTCTATTATTTTGATTATTATTTATTTTATTTGAGATAATTTATGAAATTATATTTTTTTCAATTTCATTTTCATTCAACTTTTTAATCCGTAAGATTTGTTCCTTATTATTTTAATAAACTTGAAAAATATAAAATATTAATAAGTTATTTTCCAGCTTATTTTCCATGACATAATCAAACAATGAAAAGTATTTTCCAACTTATTTTTCATTACACTATCAAATATCGTAAAATACTTTCCTGAAATTCACTTTCCTGAAATTTACTTTTCCCGAAATTCACTTAAAAAAAAAACTATTTTCCAGCAAACAAACGGGACCTTAAAGAATTAAGGGGGGAAAACATTAATAAGTTGTTATGTTTGTTTTTTTTTTTTTTCCTTTCAGAATTATTTTACCATGGTTATTGAATTAGTTCTTTTTATTTTCTTTTATATTATTGGTGCTAACAATATTTAATATTATATTCCAAAAAAAATAAACAAATACAATTCTTGCTTCTCCTAGATCTTCTTCTTCTTCTTTTGATTTGATGTGCGACTTTGTGTATTTTCCTTTATCTCTTGGGTGCAATTGCGATACAGAAGATGGTTTTTGTTTGAGAGAAATTTCTAAACGGTGTTCTTAAGAAGGCAAATAAATACAATGCGTTTGACCACAACACTACTTTTTATCACCTAAAAATACATTAAAAGGAATTTAGCATTCTAAAAATAAAATATCATGTGGTTAAAAAATTAAAAATAAAAACTCTTTTTTTAAGAACAAAGGTCCATTAATGCAAATGACATAACAATTAACTCATACTAGCTATCTAACAATTAACTAAAATAAAATATTTTTCAAAAAATACCGGTTATACAGATTGTTTTGATATATTTTCTTACATAAAAAATTAAAATTATAAATTAAAAACTCAATACAAGCATTTAATTAAATAAATCAATAATTATTTATGTAAATAAACAAAAAAATAGTTAACAATAACCAAAAGAGAATTAAAAAATGAGAGATGAACATAGATTAAGATATTCAATTAAACAAAATAAGACATTCACCTGGTTGTATTTGTTGAACTTATTTATTTAAATCAATAAAAGATAAATTCATACTCTAAAAAACTCACAACCTAAAAAATAATCATAAATGAAATTGATTGAATGAACTCATACCCTTTAAAAATATTACTAAGGCCCAACACATCAACAATATTATTTAAGAATAAATATTTTTTATTTTTAAAAATAATATCTTGAAAAAATCAAACACAAACAAAACAATTCTTAAAAATCTTATATTAAAAAATGACATGCAAAACTCGTGACTTAGATTATGAGATCATAATAAATCTATTGAAAAAAAATTAAAGATGGTTACAAAACTAGTATTTTAAAAAAACTAATACAAAATAATAAAATCACATGAAGATAAATATTTGATAAAATAAATATTGAAAGATGAATTTTTTTTAAAAAAATAATTATACAAAATTATCTAAAAAAATTAAGAGTGACAAAAAAAACATTAATTAGAAAGCAAATAAAAAAAGATTAAATTAAATAAAAAAATAACTCACACAAGATAATTTAAAAGTTAAAACTAACCCTTGAAGCTATGGTAAATTGAAGAGGGGAGAGGTGTGTGTGTAGCCATTTAAAGCTGGAATCATGTTTTGTAATACCTTAGTTTTTGGAATCACTGCTTTCATGTGCATCACGAATCAGGTTGTGTTCTTATTAATGGATGCATTAGCCATAGGATTAGTTAAGGGTGTTTATTTTTGATTTGGTTCGGTTTTTATCAAAAAAATAACCAAATCGAATTTAAAAAAAATCGAAACCAGTTCAAACTGACCGGTTTCTATTCAGTTCGGTTTTTTTAGAACAAAAACTCGTTCAAACTGGTTTAACTCGGTTTTTTTTATCTGGCTCGATTTTTTTTTGGTTTGGCTCTGTTTGAGTTCGGTTTAGTTTTTTTAGTTTCAGACTTATAAAACTGAAATCGAACTAGTCAGTTTATTTTAAATTTTAATTAATTTTTTTATAATTCAATATTTTTATTTTTTTTTTATTTTCTCAATTTAATCAGTATAATTAGTTGAACTATTAAAACTTTCAAAGCAGTGCGTGGTTCAAGGTAGCATCAGCCCCCAACAAGACAAATTCAAGCATATACCGTGGATTTGTATGTGATTGTAATCTTGTCTAAATTCAAGTAAACTTGAGTTAGGTATATTTAATATTATTATTTTTATTATTAATAATAAAATTTTAAAAAAATTATTACTATAAAAAAACCTATAAATTTGATTTAAAGGTTATTAAAAATTATAAGAATTTTGAAAAAAAAATTAACAATAAAAGGACTAAATTGAAAAGTATCATAGGTTTGGCATGCATGCCAGAGCTGTAAGTGCCTGATTTTTTTAATTTTTTTTTTAATTTTTCAGTTTAAAAAATAATGCATTATTTGTGTATACTTTTTCAAATAAATTTTTGGTTTATGTTTTGGCACGTATAATTCATCTGTGGTTTTTTTAAAAAAATTTATACACATCAATTTTTTTTAATATTGGTTTTTTGTAAGATTTTTCATGTATACAGCCTTACATTGTTTTTTTTAATTATTGTTTAATAAATTTTATGTGTGTCAGTTTCTATTATAAAATTTATGTGTTTTTCTATTACAAATTTATTTTGATAGAGAAATTTATTAAACATGATCAGATAAATTATCCGTGTTGCGATGTAAGATATCTTGATCTTTGTTTTTCACTTGGTTCTCTCAATTTCAATTCTCTTTATTGTTCATGTTTTTTTCCATTACTTTACATGCATAATAATGAGATGCATGCATAGTTTTTTTCGATTTACATCTAGGAGCTCTCTCTCTCTCTTTTTATATATATATATATATATATATATATATATATATATATATAATCTGGTTGAGGAGAATGCAACGAGTCTAGACACATAGATGGATATATAAACTATTTTTGCAGACATAGATGGACATATAGATGAGAAAACGAGTGTTATACTCATTTTATACAACAAGTCTAGACACATAGATAGACATATAAAATATTTTTGCAGACATTTAATTAAGTTATTCAGGTATTTACAATGAGAAGGAGCTGACAAACATTTATTAGTCTTTACTTGCTAACAATTGTTGGGACGTTACTTCTCACTCGAAACTTGAACTGTTATACTATTTTTGTTCATCATGCTATTTTTTGTTTTGAATTACTTAAACAATATCTATGTTATATTAATGTCTTTTTTCATTTTACAATTTAATTTTTATATAAAATTCGAGATAGTTTAAGCAAGTTTTTTAAATATTATTTATTTATTGCTTGAAAACCAAATTATAAATCTTCTAATGCTATTAGCTCTTGATTACATACAAAGTGTTTTTCTTTTCTTGTAATTGTTTTACAATTAAAAATCAACCTATCTATTTGTAAACTAAACATAACTAAAGCGTGCCTAACTTCACCAACACTAATCATAAGAAGTTAAGCATCATCATCATGCTTCACTACTGGTAAGGAAACCCATTTGTTATATATTGTATGAACGTGCTATATTTATAGCTTACCAAAGATGACAAGTCCTCACATGGCGAGATATCAAGGAACAAAAAAATGTGCTGGACGGTTCCTGTCGCCAAACTTTCGATCATCAAACATGTATTTGATATTTGTTATCCATGGCTTATTGGGAGAACTTTTAGAAGATATCAACTATGATCGAAACAGTTTTGTCCTTTTTAATGCAATTTCTGAAACTGTTTTGACATCACATGATTTGGATACTATTGGTTCTCCAATAAGTACTCTTGGTTTGGTCATCCTCATATACTTCACTCTGGTTCTAGTCATCGTGATTCTGGAAATGAATGGGTGCTGCCAATTGTGCTAACTGCTTCCTACCAAGATTGATACAAGTTCCATGGAGATGAAATGTTTGGTTATTGAAAGCCTTCCTATTTAAAAATGCATACAAGTTGATGTTTTTTTTGCTTCATTAGCTGCCTCAGCCTCTGCAAGTAGGAGGTTAGTTTCTTCAATGTCCCCCGGCTCTAGAGCAGCAAATCTTTCAGCTGTGGCAGCACCAGCAATTAAAAGCAACCTTTGGAATCTAGTCATTGCAGCCTCCTTTTCCTTGGATAATATCAGTCCCTCGGTAGTTTGCAATCTGTTAACAGTGTCTTTAATATCTTCCTCAAGCTTTTGAAGCTCTAAAGTGGCCTTTTCCAAGTCAATCTGCAAACAATTTCAACACTCAATGTCTTTGCCTCAGCAGCTATTCGTACAGCTTCCTTGAAGTTTCTCGCTTCAGCAGTAACTTTCTTTTCTGCCTCCAGCTCTTGGATTCGTTTATCTTAAATAAAATTCTCTGCTTGAAGGATGATAAATTTTGCTGGATGTTGGAATAGAAGGGGTCCCCAAACTAGTTTACACCACTGAATTTTAATACCCTTTTCCCACGAGAACTCCTTGGTGCTACTGGAAAAGCAAACCACATCTGGGGTGAGCTTCCAAATAAACTGATCCTCAGCTTCAGAAGGAACTATTAAACTGTAAGCGCACTGGACCTCCTCCATATCCTCTGGCATTGCATTAGGCCAACACCAAGCACTATGACGAATAACATCAGCTACTTCAGCATCAGCAGAGAGCCCAGACTTCATAGCAATTCTGGAGCCGTGTGTCTTAATTAAAGGGCCATTAGAAAGCCAGCAATCCCACAACAAGTGAGTATTTTTGCCATTACCGATAACCACCTCAATCAATAGATTCAATACCCAAGCAACGCTTCTTAGCTTGAGAAGCTTTCTCCAATTCCAAGAACAATCTGCAAATATTGCTACCCTTTATCTTATAAGCATAAAGATCCAGATTTCAGAAACAAACACCAAATATTCCTTAAAATCACAACAACATTCCACTCTTGAAGCTTTTTTAAACCTAAACCACCTTCTTGCTTAGGAAGAGTAATCATATTCCAAGCAACTTGCCTCACAAGCAGAGCCTTCCTTACCTTTCCACAAAAACGCATTACATTTCTGTCAATGGTTTTAACCACCTGATTGGGCAGAAAAAAAAAGGAGCTCCAAAAACTTTGAATACTGAAAATCACTGAGGAAATAAGCTGCAATATCCCAGCGAATGATAAAAGCTTGGGTGCCCAATGTTGCATTCTAGCAGAAATCTTCTGCAATCAGAAATTCTTAGCTTGCCAGTAACAAGAGAAATACCAGGCACCTTACTGGAAGCTTGCCAACTTGAACTCAGAAGAGACTTGAAGATGATTGACAATAGAGTAGGAGATGCCAGCACAAAAAATCTCACACATGAGTTGAATCCAAGGCCAGAAATATTAATATGACATTACAGGGGATATTATTATTAATAAATATTTAATTTATTTTTAATATTTATATAATATTAGATTAATGAATTAAATATTTGATTTATAAATATCAATAAAGATAAAATTCATGTGACAAAAATATTTTACAAAAAAATTATAAAGTTGTTATAATTATAAGATTTTTATTATATCAAAACATTATTTCAAAAATATTCATAATCGATGCTTTTTTAAATATTGAACTTTTATTAAAGTCGTAGAAACTGATACATATCATGTTTTTTTTATGAAAGAAAACAGTTATTCTCACAAACTGAGGTATAAGAGATACCTAGAACTAAAATATAGGTGTTTGTCATAAGACATGTATATTGAACTGACCCGCATTAGAATTTCATATGAAAAGACTCACATAACAGTTGTATAAGTGATCCTTAGACTTAAGACCACTAAGTTATCTTATATAAGAAGTATTATGTTTTGATCTTGTTATATGTTATCTTGATAAAGATAACAAATTGACAAATATTGAATATAACATAAATTATATGAAGGTATTTGAGTGATCAAGAGAGAATTCATCATCCTGGGTGAATTAAAAAAATATTTCACATGTTCTCAAATAGTATTGATTGTTAAATCCTTGCGTAAGGTGAAATGATATTTGAAAAAGAGTTCAAAATCTTATTCAAATGATCAATAACTATAATATTGCAAACAAATATGATTTGACATGACAAACACACTTTATGCCAGAATATATAAATCAAAATATTATTAATGAAGGAATAATAATTACACTGAAAAACTGGTCACTGAAAGGTTAGGTCAAACCACTTATAACTTTTCTAATATTTGAAGGATCATAACACGTATTCAAATGATCAATGACTATAATATTGCAAACAAATATGATTTGACGTGATATACATACTACATGCCAAAATATCTAAATCGGAACATTATTGATGAAGGGATAATAATTATATTGAGAAACTGGTCACTAAAAGGTTAATCTAAACCACTTATGAATTTTTTAATATTTAAGGATCATGACATGTTACAAGATGGTGTACTTGATTGATCTTAAGATATAAATTAATCAATTATTGAATTAATAATAAATTAAATTATTTGATTTATTTAATTCTATTTATTTAGAATTATAATTGATATTTAGGTCAACATATTAAGAACTTAATAGGTAACACATATTAAGACTCATTAGTTAGAAATTAAACTGAGATAATTAATTAAGTGTGACTAGATTGAGAATAATTTTAGAAATTAAGCACTAGAATGTATTTAATCAAATATTATAATTTTAGTACTAGAATAATCAAGGAGGGACTTGATTGATTAAATTTTTAAAATTATCTTTAAATAATATATATGGATATTATTTAAGGGGCAAATAAATATTTTATCACTTATGGGATTTTAAAGATTCTCTATAAATATAAAGTTATGCCTCTTATTTTTTATGAGATTGTATGTTAAACAAAAGAACTACGTAAGCCACAGAATACAGACCTAACACCTTAGGCATAACAATCCATCTCTCCTAAATAGAGATTTAGAAGTTTTTTACTGGTGGTTCGTGTGAATTACCATTGAAGGCTGAACAATTTGCGAAAACCTAGTCTTTAAAGAGTTCAAATCTTATTCAATGATCAATAACTATAATGTTATGAATAAATATGATTTGACATGACAGATACATTTCATGTCAAAATATCTAAATCGAAATATTATTGATGAAGGGATAATAATTACACTGAGAAACCGGTCACTGAAAGGTTAAGCCAAACCACTTATGATTTTCCTAATATTTTGGAGATCATGACATGTTGTTAGACGATGCATTTGATCTTAAGATATAAATTATTAAATTATTAAATTGATAATAAATTAAATTGTTTGATTTATTTAATTCTATTTATTTAGAATTATAATTTATATTTGAGCTAACATATCAGTAACCTAATGTGTCACATATATTAAGAACTATTAGCCAGAAATTAAAATGAGATAATTAATTAAATGTAAATTGATTGAAAATAATTTTAGAGATTAAGCACTGGAATGTATTTAATTCAGGGATTATGATTATAATCCTAGAGTAATTAAGTAGGGACTTGATTGATTAAATTTTTAAAATTATTCTTAAATAATATTAAATAATATATTTAGATATTATTTAAAGGGCAAATAAATATTTTGTCATTTATAGGGTTTTTAAGATTCCATATAAATATAAAATTATACCTCTTATTTTTTAAGAGATTGTCTGTTTGACACAAAAATTACGTAAATCACATAATAGAGAGCTAACAGTCTAAGCATAACAATCCCTCTATCCTAAATAGGAATTTAAAAGATTTTTTTACTAGTGGTTCGTGTGGATTATCGTTGGAGGCTAAACAATTAGATGACTTGTGGTTTGTGACAACCTAATTTTTAAAGAATTATTCGAAAGCTAGATTTATTTAATTTTCAAATATTATTTTAAATTTATTATGAATTTCGAGTGCCATTAGTGAAGATCACCTGAAAAACATAGATGAGAGTGAGGGCAATCTTCTTGCATCTAGGATGGAAACCAATCTCCCCGTCAGCCACTGTTAAAGAGAACCTCCATGGAAATAAGAAAAAGATAGGGAGAGAGAGGATCACATTGTCTCAACCCTCTTTCCCCTTTAAAATAACCGCATAGACCTCCGTTAAGTGCAATCAAGAAATTGGAGGTTGTAATGCAGGCCTTGATTCAATTAATGAATTGAGAAGGAAAATTCATTGCAGCAGCACATTCAACATGAAATTCCAGTGAACATCAAAGGCCTTCATTGAGTCAATTTTCAAAGTGCAAGGAGAGAGATTCTGTCTGTCATAGCCTCTAACCTCTTCTTGAGCAAGAATGATATTATCACCTATCCTTCCACCGTGCACAAAAGCTGATTGATTTGGACTAATAAGGCTAGGCAGAACATGTCTTGCTCTATTAGCCAAGATTTTGAGATGCATTTGTACAGAATAAAGCAGCAGGAGATGGGCCTAGAATCTAAAGCTTTGCTAGCATTTCGGACTTCAGGAACCAAGGTGATAGAAGTAGAATTAATTGCTTTTAGAATCTTTCCATTCTGGAAGAAATGAAGCACAGCCTCAGTGACATCAACTCCCATAACTCCCCAAGATTTCTTATAAAAGTCTGCAGAAACTCCATCTGGATCGGGAGCTTTGCTACCATTATATGAGAACATCACTCTCTTAATGTCTTCATGAGCAACTTCAGCTAACAAAGAATGATGTTGATCCGAAGAAAGTTTTCTCCTAAACAGACACTGCAACTTCTCAACGCTGACGCCAGTAACATTAGCATCCTCCTTACCAAATAGGTTAGAGTAAAAGTCAACAAGCTCTTTCTTAATTTCATCAAAAGTAGTCAGTCGAACACCACCTGCATTATAAAGCATAGAGATGGTGTTTCTGACTTGCGAGCTGTGGAAAAAAGCTTTTTCTGATCTCTTTCTTGTACCCACAAGATTCTGGGTTTTTGCTTATAGGAAGACTCCCTAGCATTCATTTAATCAATGAGCAAGCCAGATAAACGCTTCTACTCAATAACAAGAATATTAGAGGGGTTTTCCAGCAGCCTAGGTTGAATATCATATAATTCTTGCCTTACCTTTTGAGATTTTCCAGAAATATCTCCATGAAGAATTAAGGTGCTTGAGAGGTTGCACAAGAGCTTGCAGTTTTTTTCAAACCTTAAACATAGTAACTCCAGCAATATCCAAGTTCTAATACCTTCTTGACTTCGTTAGACCGGTAATCCCACTGCCCAGAACATGCAACTTCCTGATCTCATTTCCAACATCTGCTCTACTACCAATCACCATATAATCCTCCTCCGCTTGGAAATACTTCACCTCATTGTCAACATTGTCATTGTTGACCAGTACATGTATAAATACTTGTTTGTGTGCGTGTATATTCATTTTCCCATTCTTTTACATGTAATTTTTTGTTTGGATATTGAGTTTTTAGCAGTCTTCGTTTCTTTTCTCTCTATATCTGCTTCATACATACATGTAATGATCATCAAATTTAAGATGAGCCCGTCCACTTAGCATCTGTTTGGATTTGGAATTATATTAATAATTACAGTTTAAAATGTTTTTTTTTTAAAATATATTTAAATAATTATTTTTAATTTTTAAAAATTATTTTTAAAATCAATACATCAAAAACAATTAAAAATATTAAAAAAAATTTTAATAAAAAAAATTAAAATTTTAAAAAATATAATTTTAACTACATTCCCAAACAAAACAAAATTTTAAGGTGTACTGCGCATTCACTTGACAACCAACGAGAAATAGCTGGACATTAGTTGAGATGCAACAAAAAAAAAAAATCAAATGAAACCAGAATGCCGGACCATAAAAAAAAAAAAAAGTAAAAAACGAAAAGCAGTGAAGAAAACCAACGATAAGAATGAGCTCCAAATACAACCACAGCAAGTTTGACGCCGCTTTTTAACTGCCAAAATCGCAGTCATGATGGTTCAGGTTCTGGCAAAGAACCAGGCACCACTTTCGACATATTGGAAAACATAATTCTATTAGCTTACCAAGATTTTCTTCCAATATATGGAGTTTACAGTTTCTTTATCATATCACTGTTCCGTTGCTAATCTCTTTCCACATACAAAAAAAATAATAATTTAAAAGATAAGCAATAATTAATAAAAGAACAAATGGTTTACATAAATAGAACACGATTTCTAAGACTATGTGAGGATGGTCAGCTGACGGAGACCGGTCTTGCAATGCCATAAATGAGGCAAAGATGCCAACCATGCTGAAGCGAAACAAATAAAAATACCTATATTCCCAGCCAAGTGCAAGCATGCCTACCCCTTAGACACTGAAAGTTCAAGATCCTTCAGAGGCATGCTTTCCACACCCTCCTTCAGAAGTCTGATTTCCTCTTCTGTCAAACTGTTCTTTGTATGGGGAACAGTCTTGGCATTTGAACTCTTTTCAGCCTCCACCGCCCAACTATAAACTACCATACCAACAACTGCAATAACCATCCCCATTATGTTCTTGAAAGTCAGCTCAGAGTCAAAAAGAAGCCACCCCAGTGTGAGAACGCAAATTGTTTTCATGTGACCTAAAACCTGGAAAGAAGTAGCTGAGAACCTTCCAATGCAGAGGTATTGGCTCACATTGCAGAACACAGCAAGGGAGCATGAAAGAATTATAAACAACTGCACAAATTCAAACTTGTTATTAGTTAAAAATGTTGGCAAAAGTTGTTCCAGTGTATAAATGATCCAGTGAAGAATGAGAATGGAAAAAAAAAAAAAAAGCGGATGGGCTTACAATGGCACCAGAAGATATCTTATAGTGTGTAATGAATTTGCCATTAAGGTAGTAATCAATGAATGGACCAAGAATAAGGAGAGAGAGGGCTTGAATTGGCGCTGTTCTACTCAGCAACTCGAAAGATCCAATTGAGTACTTCTTCTGCAAGGAACCGATAGTCTGTTCCACAAAGTAAAATGAAAAGAAATGAAATTTGTTCCACAAACATTATCATGATGAAAGACTGTATTATGCGACAATGTGCTTTGATATCATAACATGGTCACGCGTGCTGATTGGACTACATTCCATACCTCAGTATCATGCCCTGGAAACAGTTAATTGAAAAGGTTATGACTCTTGCATACTACATATTTTCTTTCAAAACCTTTTACAAAAAGAGTTTTCCATCTTTGTTGAAGCTCTTCCTTGTAGCCCAGAGTGCACTAGAAACAGCAGTTAAATTTTAGTTCACAAGAATGCAGACACTCCTCTCTCTCACTCTATAATAACCGAAGCCAATTCATTGGGTTATTGAGATAGAAAGATATCTACAAATGCTGCATTGACATCTATATGGGATGAAACCATATCAAATGGTTTGGCTTCCCTATTTATTGATCCTTAGAATCCTCGATCTCTATCTTACAGGCTAGCATGTGCCACAAATTCATTTTCCCACAAGAAGTCTCGAGGTGTAGGTGGAATCAAAATCACATGCATCTCAAAAAATCAACAAAGTTCAAATGTCACAAAACTGATTATTAATATAGCACCTCTGTCCTGGGATGGTATGGGGCTTGCAGGCAGAAAGAAGGAAAGATATAATAAATAAAGGGAAAGGAATGTTTACAAAAAATACTCACAATCTGTTGCAAAGAGGTGGAAAGAAGGAAAGATATAATAAATAAAGGGAAAGGAATGTTTACAAAAAATACTCACAATCTGTTGCAAAGAGGTGGACAAAACAGCTAAACAGGCGCATATAAAACCTTTGGCATTAACCTTGACATCAGTGACAGTGCAAACACCAACACCTATGACGACAACGATAACAGATAACTTGACTTCCTTGGAGTATTGTTTACTGTGAATGATCCACTCCATTATGCAAACCACTGGGATCATACTGAGCTTAGAAATCTGAACCATGCACCAATTAATTAATTGCACCATTTAGCTGCTATGATGGAAAAGAAAAAATCACTAGTAATGGAAAATGTAGGATGCGAGTCCCTATAGCGTTGATTAAAAAAAGAAGGCAGGGAAAAGTAGATCTGGCAGGTAGGTGTTGGGTTGAGCAATAATAATAATAGAAGCAGCACATACTTGGTAGAATCCGACAGAGTTAAGCATGAGACTCAGGTTCATGCCAGTGATGGAGACATTGGCAACAATTGAGAACCAGAAGAGCTCCCACATAGGGACGTGCTTTGATACAGAGAGACCAGTAGCATTTGAAACGAGGCCGACAAGAGCCGTTACAGCAAAGTGGAAGCCTGTTAGGGTTGTGGCTGCAAAATAATAGATTCAACGGATCAAATATTAGTAGTATGATTAGATCTAGAGATAGAGTAGAGATAATAAACAATACCAAAACTGAAAGCATAACCGCTGGAGGACATGAGCTGCTTATTGGCCATGATAATACCAACGGAACTGATGACGTTCATTGCCCAGGCTCCCACATCCGACACCGCCGACTTCTTGTTCTCGCTCTCCATTATTTTTATCACTTTTTTTTTAATTTCTAGATTAAGATTTGATATTCTAATAAACAGATCTCTCAATTACAGAAATCAAATAAAATAATAATAATAACAACTAATATTACTAGAAAGGAAAAAATAAAAAGGGACACAACAGAGAAAAGAGGAGGCGGATTTTACTTTTGAAAGGTGAAAAGGAGGGAATCAGCCTCCGCCAAAACAGAACAGAGTATGTAATTAGCAGGAGTGGAGAAGATCCAGCATTGATTCAACAATAACAATAATACTCTAAAAGGAAGGAAAGAAAGGAATGTAGTGGAAGAGGCAGTGAGCAACCGTGCGTTTGTGTTTGTGTTGTGTCCGTTTTAATTTGAGTTGAGATGGGGTGGCTTGCGAGTTGGGTGGGGAAGCAAATTGTTCCTTTTCAGTTTTCCACTTTCACGCTCTAAGAAAATCACCATCCCCAGTCGACTCTCCCTCTCCCTCACTCTTATTTATCTATCTATCTATCTATGCGTCCCCTCGCTAGGTTGGCTACCCGTTTGTCACCTTTCACTATTCTCAACGCACATGCATTTTGCTTCTATTTTACCTTAAATCCTTTCATAATTACATTTTACTAATACAACAGGCAGAGTAACGAAATACCCTGTATCCTTCCTCCCCCTATTTTTTGCCTTTTTATTTTCTTCATTCCTTTTCTGTTTGTTTTTAGATTTCGGGAGTAATTAATACACGATAAAATTTGCCAGCCCAAATCCTTCTTCCTATGCATACAAACAAATCATACAGAGACATCTCACTATCTCCGTGTGCCAAGCAAGCCATGAGTGTTAGTGCTATGTAAATGATTTGTTTTTCATATAAATGGCTAGTTAATAAAAGCATTACTTTAGATTAAATGTTATTAATGTCAGTAAGAAGAGCTTAAGAAATCAGGTGAGGTATTCGCTAATTAAATAAACTCCTAATTGCCCCCCCCCTCAATAAATTGTATCCCGGTGGTTGCGTATCCATTTTCGTTCTCCACGGTCATTCCCTCCCTCACTTCGTGTTTGGTCTGTTTTTTCTCTCTCCTTTCATGTTTAGCTCTTTAATTGATTGTGTAGAAGAAGAAAATTACAGCGAGGCGGGTTGGGGACACCAACACAGCAACTCATTTTCTGTTGCCACATTTTGTAATCTCTGCACATGGATTGAAGGATTTGATCTGTTTTCATGTTGCAATTATGAATGGAGCCAATCCATCAAGCATCTTGTGCATATGGTAGCAAGCCAGGCCAAGGCCGAGCACTTGCTGTACATCTACCGCCACACCAATTATTGCTCTGTCATTGGGGAGGAGAATACCAACAAAGGTCAATCAAGAATAGCAACATTTGGTTGGCACTCTTAAGTGCCTGTTTGGCACTGCAGCAACGACAACGGTAGAAAATAAAAGTTAAATTAAAGTGTTTAGTTAATCCAAACCTCACATTTTTTCACATGGATCTCACCTAATAACTGAGGTCGAACCTCAGCTCATGAAAATAGGTTTTTTCTGCTTCTTTTACGTTTTTTTCCTATGGTTCTGCCTGCTCTTTTCATGTGGAGAGTGAACTCTCCACTGTTCACTTATAGAAAGTTTCTTCACTGTTCACTTGAACAGTGAAGAATGTTTCTACTGTTCATGTGAATAGACCCGGTCTAAAGCTATAAAAATATATTGAACCGGGTTTGATCCAGTAAAAAAAAATTTATTTTTAATTGTGTTTTATTCGAAAAATTAGTGTTTCACATTATCCAATAACACTATATAAATTAGAAGGAGATCGTTTGATGACGTAATAGTTGTAGAATTTGATCACAATCCCAATTTTATTTCTGATGATATTTTACCTGATGTTGTTGTGCGCTTACGAAACCAACAAAACTGTAGATAGTTTAATGAAACAATATAAAATATTTTATATAAAATATTATTTATTTCATGATGTAATAACAATAGTTAAATCTACAATATTTAAATTAAAAACAATCAATATATATATTAATTATTTTATAACCTTAATTTGAAAAGTAATTTTTTAACCAAACACATTAAACTATTTTTTACTCAACCTCAGTTTCAACCACAGTTTTAATCAAACATATATTTTTCTAAACCAACCTCAACTAAAAGTACTTTTTATAAAATAATTTTTTTCAAACCAAACATGCATTTAGTTGATGCAAAACATTTTTTAAGAAGAGTTATTTATTTTTTTAGTTCAAAAGATCAAATACCATACTTGGTAATTTTATTTTTTCTAATTTATTTGGAACTTTTATTGTAAACCTTATTCACCTTTTATAGTATTTTTTTAATTTACTTTTATAGTTTAATCTCCCCCTCGCTCGGTCAAATAAAAACATGTTTAACAATATAATTACAGGTGCTTTTCAAATAATTTTTTGTATTAAAATATATACCAATAATATTTTTTTATTTTTTAAAAATTATTTTTAACATCAGTATATTAAAACGATGTAAAACGTACAAACCATATTAAATTTTAACAAAATAAAAAAACTCAAATTTTTTAAAAACAAAGCACTATCTTAACCAACCCCAAATTTAAAAAGCTGCAACCACAGTAATCTTGATTCTTTAAAAGGTGTCATCCACTCTTTCAAGGTTGACAAAACTTCTTCCTAGCACCACACACAAATGTTACGTAGCTCAAAGGCAAACATACCAATCCTGCTTGCTTTATCTACTAGAGTAGCAACAATACATCAATCACCAAGTAATAAATACACTAAGCAAAAAACTGATCCTGAATGTACATCTGTGAAAGCATATAACAAACAGAGACATGAGAACTACAGAATAATACAGCACAAGCCAGCCATCTAGAGAAAATATAAAGAAACACCATCGCCTTCTACAACCACCTCTCCTTTTCTCGTTGTGTGTTAATATTTTTCTTCCATAAGTACATAAATATATAAATCACACGGTGCCAGCTAAAAATGGCTAGATGGGCTTCTCCATGAATACTCAACAAATGAAAATTCACACCTTTCCCACATGCCACAACATTGCTATACAAGCTTCTCACACATGGGATCATCATTTTCCACCATCAGTTGCTGCCTGTTGAAGAATGTCTCTGTGAACCAGGAGGCGCCGTTGGCCTTGGGAAGTTGTAGTTAAACTGAGCACCATTAAATTGCGGGGCTTCCACATAGGGGCTCTAAGATGTCCAATAAATTCACAGGCAACAAAAGAAAAAATAAGAAAAGGAAAGGAAAATGAAATCAGTAACATGAACGATAGAAATTGTAAATTATATTAAATGAACAAGAGTGCTTTTACTCTCTAAATCTCCCATCCTCCCTTCAATTATTCTACCATGTAAAAGAGTCAGGGACTGTTCAGGCATCCATCGGAGATACATTAAACATAAAAATCCAACGCATCAATAACTCCCCTTTTTTTACACTTTGGTTAGGCAATAATTAAACCTTAAACATTCTAAATTAAAACCTAATCACTCTAGATGGCTATATGTGGGCGAGAGGGTTTGTCATGTACATGTGTGTCTATGAAAAGTGAAAATCGTTATTTCTATTTAATATTTTCTAATTTAGTTCATTTTTTTAGTCAAAAGTCATTCCATTGCTCAGTAAAAGTCATGCCAAATAAGCTCTGCAAAAATCATCACATGAACACAACCCAACACAGCTTAGTCTCCACTGCAGACAAGTCCCATCACCCCATCTCAGCAAAGGGAATAAGAATAAAAGTAAAGTCAGTACCATCTTTGTCAATTTAACTTCCTAGGACAACCTTTGGACAAATTAGCTCACAACATACACTTCCACATCTGTGGTGGCATTGTCTATGCTCACTTACATAGTTTTACCAAAACTTGTTTGGTTCTATAACCCAGTTTCCAATTAACACGCAAACATCTTCCCCCTAGTTTGTTCTTAGAAGCACTATTAATTGTAAGAACTTTTTCTTATCCTGGTTGTTCTACTTCTGCACACACACAACACAGCATGAAGAAAGCCAAAGCTACCTTCATTTTACTTCAGCACTTCAGTACTATGAAAATGTTTATGCATGAAAGGGCCATGTCTACACAATCATGTCCTACACCAGATTTTGTAATCTTGCCTAACTTTTCCTAAACTGTCTCACAAACTGAAATTTGAAAGTGATAAAATCACTTCAGTTTGGCCATGAAACACATCTGTTAGTACTGAAAAGTCGAAATTCCTTGAAGCCTGAAAAGAAAAGGAGATCCAGAAGTTGAAAGGAACCAAGCCCCTATGTGTGATCAGCCGGAGATTAGAAAAATACCTGTGATGCCAATGTGCTATAAGATGCCTCTTCAGGACTTTTAGATTTTGGTGAAGTACTAGGAGAACAGGCATCGAAACTTTGTTCTCTTCCATTCAGTTTATGCAGAGAACCACCTAGCACAGGTTCACCCTCACCTCCATCGACATATTTCATGCTCTATATTCACAAGTCTTAGATGCTTGAGGAAATAATTATTTTTATTAGAGAAAGCGCAAATAACCATGGTGAAAGTAATACCTGGAAGATTTTACCAAGAGTTTTCAAACCCTTGGCTCGTGCACGAAGCTCTTCTTTCTTGACACTGTTGTCTTGAAGAACCTAAAATAAACCATCAATAGATTACCACCAAACAAATTGAACCTATTATGCAACTAAATTTTAGACAACAACCATTAATATCTATGGACTAGCAAAACAACCATCTGACAAACACGGGAAAGAGTGGCCTCAATATCAGCTACATTAAGCTTCCACAGTGAATCAGTCATCAACTTCTTGTGGGTTTGCATGTATGCTTCAAGCTCTTCTTCAGTATAGTTCCCTTCTGCGCTGAGCTGCTTTTTTATGTCCTCTTGTAACTGGATCAGGGCAATGGCACCTGGCAAAACCAGCCACAAAAGAAACAAAAAAGGAAACCTTTTTTTTTTAAAAAAAAAACCCTTAGATAGCCTAGAGAAATATTTCTCATGCAGCAAACCATGTGAACTTTTTTTATTGACATAAACCACATTGATATATGTAATGCTACAAGAAGAAAATATGCACACGCACAAGCTGGTGCGTGTGAAGAGAGATAAGATGCATGCCCAGCACACTGGAAATATATCAGAATTGGATACCACTTTTGACACCTATAACCGCTCCTAAATAATGGTCCAAGAGCCTGTATGGTTTGACCAAAATGAGGGCAAATGAGCAACTACCCATACATGGTTACAATCAAAGCCATATATATCTACCAACCTGTGGCTGCGGTTACTTGGGATTTAATAGAGTGGCCTTTGTTTCTAAACCACTCGGCAATGAATGGCACACCCAGATATATCGCTTTCTTCCCAAGCTCTTTTGCTGCCTGTCTTGCGTAAATGTAACCAATTGTGTTCAACATATCAGCACCATAAGCTGTAAAACATTTAAGAACAAAGAATTAATAAAAGTGTTCAGTATTGTGTCATAAAGAACACAAAAGATAAGAAGGATTGCACAGGGCTATGGTTGAAATTCAACTTGACCAGTCATTGACCAAACTTTGTCTCAGCTAGTATGAGTACGCAAAAAGATAAGAAAGGAAACTGTCATTCTGTTTCATAGGATGAAAAAAATTAAGAGCATTAAATTTATATGAATTGTATTGTTTATTACAAATTTGTGTCCTAAATTGTTGTGTCTTATGATCTTCATAAGATGCCTGTTGTGCTTCTGTTTTGTGCATTCCTTAAGGCTATAAGCAGACTCCACAAAACAACTGTTCAGACACGCCAAATCCCTCAAAAGATTGAAGCCTGGCAAACTTAATCCACTTTGTTCTCTCTGCCACATTGTGACCCAACCTTAGTCAGCCGGTTAGATTTTGACCAGGGAATTCTTTCTTTATTTTAGTATTTCCAGTTAGATAAAGTTCCATATTGATGTAGATTACTATAACCTTAAACAACAATAGTACAGTTACCACAAAATGTCAGCATAGAAACTTTCAAGTAGAGCTAATATTGGTCTATAAGCTTCAATTGTAATCAGAACCTAACTAATGAGCAAAATCTTGATTCTTTTCTCTTGGTGAATACCAAAATCCTCACTTTTTCAACTATACCTGCTACATAAGAATCAGGAAACAAATGTCCCATGCATAAACAGCAGAATCAATTTTCATCCCTTCTGGTACAACCATACATTATGTTAAGAATTCCTTGTGGAATCAGCATCTTAATCAATTAAACATCAAGTTTTTTACAATTATGTCAACCAGCAAACTCATGCATTGGACAACAATGAATTCAGAAGCCATAAACCATCACTTGAAAAAAATGAGAAAACCATTGTGAGAGTAAAAATCTCTCCAAGTAAAAATGGGAATGGTGAATTGGCTGTTTCAAGTGTAGATTCTAGATTTAGAAAAGTACTTCAGAGTTTAATTCTCCCGAAATTCAATGTAAAGCAAAAGGGAATGTCAATTCATCTTTAAATAAAACCAGGCAGACACAGATTACTTCTCTTATTGTATTGCTGTTGTTTTTCATTCATTCTCCTTTAAACAATCATTTCCAGAAAATGAAAAATTACCTGCATTTGAGAGCCTAGCCACTTCAGCTTCAGCATGTTTAATGAACTCCTCTTTGTTGCCTTGTACATATTGATTGAGTCGATCTTTTAGTATTTCCGCAAGCTTTTCTTCCCTCTCCTTCTGAACAACCTGTTGTAAAATAAGTATTAAAAAAACAACCCTTAATAAAATAGATTTATCAGCAAATATTCAAGTAACAAAACAGAACAAATCTTCAACGCTCAATCCAACTTAGCCACGCCAGGGTACAGATGCCTGAAATACAAACTCTTAACAACAAAACTCTGAGAAAGTGCTAGATAGAGGTTTTAGTGTTCCATGTGAAAATTAATGTCATATCTTATGCCTAAGTATGAAATGCTGCTAGCTGATAAATTAATGTTGGTGTACTTGTGGCATGCAACTGCAAAACTGAAGTGTCCATCTCAGTGCCATTAACATATCTAACTCGAAACGCTTTTGTTTTCCTCATCTGTCATCTTTTTAAGTGTTTTTTGTTTAATCTTGCCTACAATAATGCTAAAAAAATATCTGTATGCAGGGCTTACTCTAATTACAAACAGAACCTAACTTTGTTCAGCCTCTGTTAAGGCTATATATAATACTTTAAAAGCAACTTCTTTATCGCTTAATTGCCAAATAAAGGGTCCATTTGCACTCTGGTTTGGTTTGAGATTTGTGATAGTTGCAGCAGAAGTTCTAACACTCTGCCCAAAAGCCTTCAGTTCTGACAGTAATATCAGCAAAGAGAAGCAAGAAAAAATTTCTTGTGGATCACAGGGATGGAAACTCACATTCCCTTGCTCCTTTTGTTGTATCATTCACTTCTTGTCACCATTTAAATTCCTCAACAGTAACAACACTCGTTTAAAAAGTAACCAAAAAAAATCAGCACAAAAAAAAAAACATATTAAAAACAAGAAAAGTTTTAATGAAAAGCCAAAGGTTTGGTTGATGATAAATAATGGTACACTAAGGATCTTACCCTCATTTTCTCTTGCAACTTTTTAGTATCCAATTGTTCCCCCTCTGTGAAAATGTCTAATGAAGCCATTGATGCCATAGCAAGCTGTCCTATGTAGTCCACGAAAAGCTCACTACCGAAAAGCATCGCAAAAATTGCTGCAGGTTCAATGATTGCTTCACTGCAGAGAATGAAGAAGATGTAAACAAATATAAAAGGAAAAAAATATGAGGAAAGAATTATCAAGCTCTGCATACATAGAAATCCATGAGGGGCCAGGCAATCCATCAACCTTAAAACTCATTTATCCACAGATTAAGAATAAGAAACTAACGTTGAGATTCCAGATTTTCCATAAGCATCGTATGCTTGCCGCTGGGCAGGATCACTTAATACTTGGTATGCCTCTCCCAACGTCTGAATTAAAAAGAAAGAAACCTCAATAAGAGATGCCTAAGCTTTCAATAACTGAATACTTATTGTTGTTCCTTCCTATCCTTAACATGTATAGCACCCATTAATCTGACAGTAGAAAGTTAACATAGAATTGAAGATAACAATAATAGATAGCTAGAAACTTGTACCCATGTTTTAAAAGTCAGGATAATAGATTACTAATTTTTTTTTACCAACAATAGCTAGTAATTATAACTTGATCCTAAAATATGAATAACAAATTATTTTTTAGGCTATCTGATGCAGTTCGAAAGAAGTTCAAGAAAGAGAATTTAGAGATGGAATCTCTTCAACCTTAAGGGAAATTTTGGTATCTTGGGATCCACGAAAACACTTGGCGGTTAACACAGAGTGTTATTTTGTGGGTTTATTTAAGTTTGGTGATCCAATCTATAACCAGAACAGCTGGGGTGCCAGAGTATTGGTACTTTTACACTTAAACCTTCCATCCTAACCAGTAAGGAAAGGTGCATCCTCCCCCTTTTCCTCTGATACGTCTGTACATAGGAGGCTATAACTGCACTCCTTCACCTCCCTGTTCCTTTTTGTCTTTGCTTACTCTATTCCCTACCTTCTCTGCTCATTCAGACCTAGTGCTCATACTTTATATTCCCGCCATTTTATTAATATATGTCTTATCAGTAATGCAGCAAGTGATGCTAGATAAATAAGCTTGAGTGAGTGTAATGGGAGGGAAAATGCACATATCCAACCCTTGAACACAACATCTGGATTTCACGGAAGAGTTAAAAGCCAACCAAATGTGCCTCTCCTGTACAAAGAAGAACATGCAGAAGAGACTAAAAGGATGACTCATGAACCACTTCAAGACATATTGATCTGAATTGAGTGCATAAATCTTTTTCAAACATTACTAGTGGGAAGGTAGCATGCGAATATGACTGTGATTGTTAATAACGAATCGCTGTTTAGACAAAAGAAGTCAGAAACACCCACAAAAATGCACCAGTTTTTTCTATTTCTAGTTTCCGTTTTGGGAATCCATATAAAAAAAATCACTATATAATTCAGTTCAAAGGAGCAATAACCGATTGTCCTGAATTCTTTAATTAGCTACTAGTTGTTTGATAAAATTAGAAAGGGAAAGAGTTGCCTGAAAATTCTTTGCGGCAAGGGGATCATTAGGGTTTTTATCTGGATGGACCTGCCGAGCCTGCAGAGTAAAATTTAACAAAAACAAAAAACAAAGAAATGAATCTCTAGTGAAGAATTATAGAATAGAAAAGTAAGCAAACAGATCATTGTATGAGTTCATTTAATCAAATCCTTATCATCGTAACGGATCCAGACAGTTGAGTTGGATGGGTAAGTGAGAAAAGGAGATCTACTCGTTTGTACTGAGAGAGAAAGCAAAAGTGAATTGAAATTGAAATTAGTAATTACCTTGATGTAATAGGCTTTCTTTATCTCAGCCTCGGTGGCCGTGGGGCTGACTCCGAGCACGTCGTAGTATTCTGTTTCTTTTACCATCTTATAATTTCTTCCCTCCAATCTAGATCCCTTTTCCTTTCCCTTTCCCTACTAAGCGATGATTACTAGCTAACTAGTTTTATTTTTGAATCTTATAATCTGATGTTTTTCTCTAAGAGACTTTTGCGATACCTTCTCTCCCCTCTGCTCCTTCGTTAGTAATTGTCAGCAGGGGGGGGCGGTAATAAAGAAAGAAGATGATGATGATGATGATGATGATGATGATGATGATGGATGGTGATATGGCGTTGCTATTGCTCAGCCCTCCGTTGAATGTATTTTTTTTGGCGTTGACTACTGCCTGCTTTTAGCGTTGTACCTTCTTCTCTTTTGCCTACTTCCTTGCTTCTTCCGCTTGTACCTTCTTCTTATTCCATTTCTAGAATTTCAAGTTTTACACTTCAGACTTTCAAATTCAAATTCAAATTCAAATTAATTAAAAATCTAAATGGCTTTGGGGATTTACGGTGGCCCCCTCGCATGATATGGCCCCTTTCTTTCTTTTTTTTTTTTAAATAATTTTAACCTTATTAACCAAATTATAAAAAAAATTTATTAGACCGTGTGATTGAAACCCGAGGGGCCAAACTAAAAAAACATGTAGGGAATTAGTAACTTTAAAAAATTTTGATAGAATATTTATTGTAATTCGATATATTTTCAAATTATTGTTATTGGATTCTAAAGTCTGAGATTAAAATTAATTTTTTTAAAATTAAAAAAATTAATTTTAAACTCAGACTTTATTTTTTTTAATTTTTGATTCTTAGTATAAGAGAGATGAGAAAAAATCACTGGAAACCAATATTAAAAATAAAAAATTTCTATTTACACTAATTATGAACACTAAAAAAGTTAAAATTGGTATTAAATTGATTTTTTTGATGAGGAGAGGTCACATTATAGGATTTGTTTACCTTGATATTACCAAGAAAACATATTTGATTTTGGTAAGATTCTTGCTTTCGGGTTGATTTTGAGTTTTAAGACGATTTCTTGAGTTTTTTAGTCATAAATAGGTTTATCGAGATGCCTATAATGTTTTCTAGATATTATGGGTAAAAAATGGGTTGTAAATTTAATTTTTTGGTCTAAAAAACCATTAGCCTATTTTTTTAGGCACTAAAGTGACTGAAAATTAGACAAAACCGTGTGTAATTTTATTTTTCAAAAATATTGAAGCGGATTACATGTCATCCCCCAAACACAAAGAAGGAAATGACCCAATTGCACAAGCCTTAACAAAATAGGTTAGGTGGGCTGGCATGACTTGCGAGGCCAACAACGCATGATTTTTTTAAAAAAAATATTTTTTTTCTATTTTAAAAAAATTAATATTTTTTATATGTGTTTTTCAAAAATATTTTTTTATTTATATTTAAATTAATGTTCATTCTCTCTTTTATTATGTTTAGAAAATCTTTTCTAAATGCTGATTATTTTTTTAATTATGCATTTAATTTTTAAAGAGCTTTTATATATATTGCATCTTTTGTATAGATAAACTTTATTTTGGAAACTAAATAATTTAAGATAATACTTATAATATGTGTAACCTTATATGATATTTTTTCCTTTTATTTTATTCAATCAATTTAATATGTGTGTCTATTTCTATTATTGTTTGGTTGATTAATAAAATTATTTTTATTTTCAAATAATATTTCTAACATGTGCAGTCTTGCATGATATTTTTTTTTTAAGTTTTATTTTTTTCAATCAATTTAATAAGTGTGTTTATTTTTATTATCTTTTGGTTGATTAATAAAATTATTTTTATTTTCAGATAATATTTCTAACATGTGCAGCCTTGCATGATATTTTTTAAAGTTTTTTTTCAATCAATTTAATAAGTGTGTTTATTTTTATTGTCGTTTGAATGAATAAAAAAATTATTTTAATAAATAAATTTAACAAACATAACCAGGTAAATTTCTTATCTTTCAAAATTAAATATATTAATTTATACATGTCTCTTGATTTTTTTATTTTTATTTTTAGTTATTGTTTGTGACTTTTTTTTCATTTATTCACACATAATTCTTGATTTATTTGATTATATGTATGCATAAAAATTTTTATTTTCACTTATAATTCTTTTAATTACAAGAATATGTTGAAAAAACTTGTGTATACAAATTGTTTTGTTAGAAAAAAAATATTTAACTTGCAGCGAAGTACAAGTAAAGTATCTAGTTATTATACATTGTATGATTTTTTCACTATGCTAGCATTCTTTAATAAACAATGAATTTTTTTTAATGTCATATTTTTTGTCTTTGAGGTTCGTAATAATTTATGTATCGATGAAAAATAACTCTTTTTTTGTCATTTTTATTATAATTTTTTTATACTACAAATTTAAATATTGTTTTATTACATTGGATTCTTGTTGAAATTAAATATTTTTTATACTACAAATCCTAATTTTTATCAAACATCTTGAATTTTAAAAATGAAAAATTACCTTAATCGTCCTATAATTTATTTGTTTTTATACTTACCCTTCGTGTTTTTAAATATTATAGTTTACATCCTAAACATTATTGCACACATAATAATTTACATCATAAATTTTTATATAGTTTAATTTATTTTAAACTTATTAAAGATGTTCATTATAATTTTTCAAAACACAAAAAATAAGTATAAAAACAACTAAACTATAAAATGATCAGGCTAAAATTATTTTTAGAATTCAAGATGTTTGATAAAAATCAGAATTGAACTAGAGGCCGATTTAATAAAAATAATATTTAAATTTTTAGTATAAAAACAATTAAAATAAAAATGACCAGAATAAAAAAAAGATTTTTTTTTAAAATTTGAGCAAAAGAAGTTTGCTTTCATTTACTCATTTTTTTTGTTCCTTTAGTTTTAGGATTTTATGTACGTGTCTTAAAATTCATTTTTTACAATTCAACCCCCAAGTTTTGAAAAAGAATGAGAAAGTCATGAGAAAATAAAGAAGACGAAAGAAAATGGTTGATTGATCACGTTTCAGTAATAGAAACACTGATGTCATTGTATTTTTCTTGATAAAAGGAGTTTTATTTAGGTCTTTCTAGATTTTTATCTTGTCAAAAAATAAAAGAGACTCATAATATTTGTTATTCGATTTAATTATAGGTTTTTCTACAAATTCAAAGGTGTTTTGAGGATGAAAATGGATTTATTTAGATACTTAGATTGTTTATTTGGTATTTGTTTTTGAAAAACGGTTCAAAAATGAGTCTTTTTATCTAAAAATTTTGACCTTAACTTTTTATTTACCAAAATATTTATTAGTAGACAACACATTTATCATTAAGGATGTTGCCATGTTTGTTTGGTGTTTTTTTTTTGAAAAAAATGGATGACATATGTCTGCCTTGTTAAACCAAAAATAAAATAAAAAAAAGAGACTGGGTTTAGACCCAAGCACTTGACCCCTTTCTATAGTTTTTTTTTCTTGGATTTCCATTCAAATGAACTATAAAAAAATAATTAAAATGATATTTAAACTACTATTTATTTTTTTATTGGTTTTGAATGATATTGTCAGTTTTGTATTGTAGTGCTAACAACTTTTTTTTAATTATATTATTGGTATAACAAGCAACAAAATAATTCAAAGAGCTACTCATCAATATTCAATGAAAATAAATTCTTTTTTTTTATTTTTAATAATTTTTTTATATGATTTAACCACATCAATTATTTTTTTTTCCATCAATCACAAACAAAATATCAAGATATTATTTTATCAAAACTTGCTTATAAGATCATGTTAAGTTTTTATTTTAAAAGTAGAGATTCTGAATAAAAAATATGTTTTTTGTTAAAATAATTAAAAAATGCATTAATAAAGAAATAAAATTTAGATTGAAGAGGTATATTTTCATTACTCATTCCAAATGATTGAAAATTTTTCAATTTTTTTTTATTTTAATTTCCATTACCTTTTATTAAAAAAGTATTGTGCTAATAAAAAAAATATATTTTATATAAAAACATACAAGTATAATTCGTGTAATAATATATTTTTTTCTTCATAATTTAAATCCTTATCTTCCATATAAATATTTATTTTAATTGTAAGAATTTAAAAAAACATTGCGAGAAAATAACAAGGATAAAAAAAATTACGAGAATATCATATTTAATGTACATGATTGTTCATTTGTGGAAATTCAAATGAACGGAATTGTTTTATGGACATTTCATTTTTAATTTTTAATTTATTTTGATCTTTAAATTTCATTCCTTTCCATCATTGCATCCATGTTATGTTTGGTGATATTTTATCTATTGATAATTTCTTTTCTTTGTATATTCTTATAAATTCAAGATTGATAAATTTTTAAATTTTAATTAGTAGTCAATCTGATTTAACTAAATTTAAATTTACGGTATAAAAAACACTTAAAAAAAAACTAGATTAAGAACCAAATAAAACAACAAGTCCTTTTTATTTTCTTGAAAAAAAATTATTTCTCATCTAAAAAGTCTACATTTATGATTTCTTTACCCCATTGGTTTTATTATTTATGATGAGGTTTTTAAATTTAATTTTTTTTACATTTTAGTCCCTTAATTTAAAAATAAATAAAGAAAGACACTAAAAAAAAGGGAGTTGGGAGGAAAAAAAATAGTTAATCACATTCTAACCACAACAAAATTTAATCCTAGTATCGATAGGTACATATTACAAAAGAGGAGTAGATTTTTTTTTTGAATTTTACCCTGTCAAAAGAATAAATAAATTGGGATGCATAAATTTTTTTAGTTGATTTTATTTATTTGGTTTTTTTCAAAAAACTTTTTAAAGGGTGTTTTAAGACTAGAAATGATTTTTATATTGGATGTTCTAATATAACTTTTTATTTAATCTTTTTTTCTTTTAAAAAACTTGTAGGACATGGCACCATTCATGTGCGTTAACAAAAGCAAAATATTCCTAGTTAATATATATTTTTTAAAATTAAAAGGTATTCTCACCCTTTCTTCTCCACCAATCCATTTTCTCCTTACCCCTTGCTAGAACTATGCCCATATCCTTTGAGACTATTTAACTGGTTCCATAATTTTCTATAGAAATATGACCAATAATTAAAATTAAATAAAAACATCTATTTAGCAATTAAATTATACATAATTTTGATTTTTTTTAATTAATGTGGGAGTCCGGACCAGCTTGGATTTGAGGTATGGTTTAGGATTTAAGGTTTTGTTTGGGGTTTCGGGTTTAAGATTTTAGGTTTAGGGTTTAGAGTTTGGGGTTTGGAGTTTGGGGTTCGGGGATAAAACACCTTACTTCCCATATAAAATCATGCTGAAATCTAAGCCTCATGTTCACAAACCTCAACCGTCTGACGCTCAAAACTCATGGGCTGACAGAGTTAGAGTCTTTGACTCTAGTACTAGATTCACCCTAGAGCCCCTTCCCCGACAACCAATCGGTCACAACCTTAAAGTCACAAAAGAAATCCTTTTGGAAAATTCTGACCAATGGAATCGTTGCATGATAGGCTTTTTCCCAGGATTCCGAATGCCATTCCATGCTGTTAATTCAATTGCCTCTAAGGCGTGACGTCAATATAGACTAGAGAATGTTATGACAACTGCTAATGGATTTATGATATTCTGTTTCAACACTGAAGAAAAGATGCAAGCTGTTATTGAAAAGGGGCCATGGATGTTTTGACGTAAAAATATCATCCTCCAACAATGGCACCCACGGTTTTAGTTTGATAAAAACAAGATTGCCACCCTTCTAGTATGGGTTAGACTTCATGGGTTGCCCTTCCCTTTTTGGTCCAAGCAGGGACTCAGTTTGGCAGCAAGCATGGTTGGCCGACCACTATCCTGTGATGAACTTACCTACAATTGTACTCGGCCAGAGTATGCCAGACTGTGTGTTGAAGTTGACGCTGCTTTGCCTTTCATCCACAATTTTGAGATTGAGAGTCCCCTCTTCACTGCACCAATTACTGTTACTGT
>Ga0325405_1000093_pt1 | contig 81120 bp, 39 predicted proteins | sample PopdelMetagenome_21_FD_205663 | JGI IMG/M metagenome (GOLD analysis project Ga0325405, IMG submission 205663) | Populus deltoides microbial communities from Bellville, Georgia, United States - Xylem-Control-R2 | ecosystem: Host-associated > Plants > Phyllosphere > Stem > Wood/Secondary xylem...
TGAATTTATCTAGATCTTAAGGCTGCCATTGGATTAAATCATTAGTGCGGACACTGTGATTATTTGTTGGTTAGGGTTAGTTATATGGCGGATCCGTTAATTAACCAATGTTAAGAAAAGATAAAAATTCAGAATATAAGCTGAAGTTTCGTTTCAAGGATCGGTTCTGATTTCTGTAGGTGGATGTGTGCTTGCAACCAAGGTTTGTTTTCTTTATATATTTCAGTTTCAATTGATTTTGTTTGCTAGTTTAATTTCTTCCATAGTTTAGATCATCACAAATCAAAATTCCCCAATTGCATAACATATAGCATAAAAATCTGAACTAAACCTTCCTCTTGGGATCGACCCCTTACTTGCTCTATACTATCTTGTGTGTTTTAAGCTAGGGTAATTAATTTGTGCGACCGCGACATCGCAACAATGACATGCGTAAAATCATTTTAGAAGAAACACATAGCTAAGATAACCTTTTTTCGGAAAGGATATAGTAAGGGTGAATTTTACTTCTCTTAAATCTATAGAACAAATATATATTTTAGAATTCTTAGTTTTCTTAAGAAATTAGGTGGTGACTCCATATTTCATAATTCTTTTTAATTTTCAAAGGTCCTATTTCATACGGGTTGCAAGAATTTGTCAAAATGATAGGAGATTCTTAACTTGTGTAAACCAGTTAGTCGGTGAATATAAATGTGAGTATCATACACCAACTCCATATCATGAAGTTGTAAGAAACCTTATTGAAATGATTTCTAATTTAATTTTTATTTTTCTCAATAAGAGAAAACAATACAGAAGTCAATGACTTGGCTAAAAATAGATTAAGATATAAAATGATCATTTACTGTTGATGTCTAACAAGGGTATAATTATAAGCAAAAGAGTGTTAATTCTATGGTAAAAAAATGCATAAGATAGTCATAATAAAGTCATTGTTGAAATTTTATGTCAAGTACTAGTAGAAGGTTTTAATAGCACTAATTTATTTGATCCATAAAATAATTGGAGATAACAAATCAAAACCATTTTAAAATAGCATTTGTAAAAAATTTCAAGGTCTTTCAAACTATAAATGACTAATAATGTTCTCCTTGCAGATATATTATACAAGAGACAAAAAAAATTATATTTTACTAAGATGTTTATGATAAAGAAAAAGCATTATTGATTATAACTAAGGTTCATGAAGGACTTTATAAAGCTCACCAATTTAGAATTAAGATCAGGAGGATAATTATGAACCATGATTTTCATTGAACCAAAATAACCAATGATTATATTAGTTATGTAAAATAATATCAAGAAAGCTAGTGGTTTGATTCAACATGTATCATTAAATAAACTTAATGTAGTGGTCAAACTATAACCTTATAAAAAATAGACAATAGACATCATTGGTAAAATAAATCTAACATCATTAAGAGTATATAATTACATCCCTATATCTATGTATTACTTCACCAAATGAGTTAAAGTTATTCCTTATCGATTAATCAATCAATAAATTATAATCAAATTCATTAAGGAACATATCATCCATATGTTTAAACTCTCAAGAACTATCATTTTGACCAAAGATCAATGTTCACTAAAGAAGAAGTGAAGCAATTCAAGAAAGAGTACAATTTTAAAATAATTCATTTTGCTTATTATAATGCCTACACCGACGGGCAAACATAATTGACCAATAAAAAGCTAATCCTTAACATTCAAAAATTAGTTAGAAACAATCATAAAGTTTAACAATGTTATAGGCATGATGCATTGCAAAAATGTTAGAGGCATAAAGGACTTCGTAGAATTCTACTTTAAAAACTTCATCATTCACTCCAACTTATGGTTATGATGTTACGTTGCTCATGGAAATCATAATAAAAATGACTACATGGTGTAATATGGATGTCTTAGATTATAAGTATGTTATGTTAGCAAAGTTAGAGGATTTGGAAGGGGTTAGATGTACTATATTAGATCATTTACCAGCTCATAAAAAGAAAGTTGACAAAGCATATAATAAACATGTTTGATCAAAATTTTTTTTTTTAGTTGGAAATATAGTATGGAATGTTTTACTATCCATTGCCCATAAAAATCTAAAATTTTACAAATGGTTTCCAAATTGGGAGGGTCTATATGTTGTTACAGAAATTCTTAAAGGAGGTACTTAGTGATTGATATATGAAGAAATTCCACATGAGGAATATAATTAAATATTATACTTTTAAAGAAACTGAGGATTAACCTAGAGATCATAAGCATGAAATCACTCTATAATTTTTTTTATTATACTTTAGGCTTGGTAGTTAAGCTATTTGTTAAAACACATCTTAAAAGTTTATCCTTCTCTATTATATTAAGGATTTGAGTTGTTGATTTAGTACAACCAATTAATAGAGTTGAAAATGAACAAGTATTATTCATAATATTGAAGGACAACTAAGATGAAAATAAGTTGGATTTCATTGCATACAATAAAAAATATAATATTAAATTAAGTAATTCATTATATTCAAGAAGTTTTAAATAAAACATAATTTTTTTTGAACATACTAAGGCCTCAGACAAAATATTTTCAAATCGAACCCAAAGTCTTTTAAGAAAAGAAGTTATGGAATGGATGTTGCATAGTTTTTTCTTGCACTTCTAATATAGATGTTCTTGTTATTCTAAGAGGAAAAAGACATTTTTCAAGTTGGAGAAGAGCTTTTCATGTCTCCTGTCCAATTAATATAATAGACCATTAGATAAAATTGTCCAATAATTGTTGAATATATTCTATAAAGGCTTAGTTATTGAGAATGTTCACCAATTTTTTTTTATTAGTCCTAAGATCTCTCTAACGGTATTTTTCAGAGATTATCTTTGTTGATTATATTCAAGATCTCTTTCCAAACTGTATATTTTATATGTAGCTTTAGGAAATATAAGAACTATTAAGTTATAAAGAGCATACTAAAAGGAAAAAATCTTATAATAAAGACACTCTACAGGATTAGAAGAAAAAATAGAAGTTGTAGTAGAACTAGTTCTTCATTCACCAGTCTTTTTCTTTCCTAAGACAACTTGAATTAGTCTATTTACCCTTTTTATAGTAGCCTCACTAACAACACATATAAATGGAGATGTGATAGATTTTTCATCTATGATTATGTCCATATTGTCTTTAGAATAGTTAATGAACGAAGAATGAATCCTCAAAGTTTCTTCTTTAGAAATAGAGGTAAGAGTGGCTATAGGTTTAGAAGATTCATTTGATGGTAAATGAGGGGATCTATCTTGGATATTTACAAGAGAAGTAGGAGAATATTTAGAAAGGGCAATAATAGTTCTTGGTTGTGTTACTTTCTTAGGAACACCAATAACAATAACATTAGTTGGTTATGCAACATCTAGGAAGGAGTATAACCCAATTAAGGTAAACGGATAAACTACTTTAGTATCGTCTCCACAGTAGGGGTTAATGGAGACAAAACAATCTTAGAAATTGGTACCTGATAATTATAAGATATATAGGGTGAGGTAGAGTTTAAAAAGGAAATTAAAACACAACATACTTTGATTAAGATGCACATATCTTATGCCTAGTTTTTAACCTAATAATAAGGGCCCCATCATCTTTATTTTCTTTAACTATAAGAGGATGTTAATGTTTAATGGGACTAAATGCCACTAATGGTGAAAAGATACTAACTAGATGAGAAACTACATAAGAAAAACACATAATCAAACAAATTAAAGCACATAATTAAACAAACTAAAAACTAATATGTTCTTACTAATAGCTTTAAGTGTAAGCTTTTTACTTGGCTTCCTAACAAGGGTTTTTAATATTTTCCTTTTACTTCTTTAACTAGATGGATTTTCATGAAAGAAAAATTTAACTACTATTTTTTTAAGAAAGAATTGAAGATGTCTTACTATACAGGAGGAAAAATCATATTTGATGGCCTATAGCTAGGGAAAAATCCCTTACTTGAAAGTATCTGAAGTGAAACTATATTTATCACTTTTTCCACTTGTTCTAGACTATAAAAAATCACCTTATATTGACGAGTTTTGTTCACAACATAGTATATTGGGAACATAGTGTGCTAATGAATCCTAATTGTATAGTCGTGAAGTGAGGGTTGTATGTCTTGTAAGAACAATTTGAAACTGGATCTATCACTAGCCTAAAGTAAAAATCCCTACAAGTTAGGATACTTCTCCAAATTATACTGTTTTTTCCCCTCTTAGTATATGTCATTTAGCATTAAGAGAGTAACACCTATTAAGATCTTGTCCTTATTGATGCAAAAGGAGTTATATCCATATCACTCCTATTTGTTAGGCTATATACTTTTTAAAAGAAAAGTCATAGAAAGAGAATTTTAACGAGCATACCCCTTAACAGATAAAGTTTAGGTTAATGATTGATTTCACATTACTAAATCATATAAAAAAATAGTTGTTCATGTATAAACCCACCATAACACTCCATAAATATTACCGTTCATCATAAATGTTTGATTCTCACATCTAACTTGGCATTCTTCTAATGCCCTGAAAATGTGGCTTAATATAAAAGGTCTTTAAACAACTAATCTGCCTTTAACCAATGCTATTTTCATCTTTAGATATACTTTGGTTGAATGTTTTTTGACCTACAATAGATTAGATACCTCATATTCATTATAACATGAAATCCATAATGAATTAAGTTTAGATGCACCTAGTATTACGTCTGCAAAAGGGACTTGTTAAAATTTATGGATTTTAAAAAAATACATTACTGAATTTCAACTAAAAAAGAGGGATGATAGCTTGTAGTTCTTTGTTAGACTTGGTAATGATTCTAGATAGCTAAATGATGTCGAAAATCCATTGATATTTTTATTATTCACTAAAACTTTGTTGTATCCTATCTAATCATTTGATATAATCTACACAAGCAATGTTATGCTATATTGAGATTGATTTCTTTCATGTATTAAGGTTTATATGGTCGCTTTGCAAAGAAAGACTTTTTCTCTCGATATCCAAAGTAAAGTAGTGATATTTTTCTTCTTATGGTGTCTTTTAGTAAAATGGATCTGCACACTCTCTATTTGTGTTTCTTCATGCAGCACTAGTAATGGATCATTTGACATGAAGTAAGCAATTTGCATAATTTTAAAAGCTGGTAATAAATGTAGATTTTGATGGAGCAAGGCTTAGGGTTGTTATTTTGGTGTTTTTTTGGAAGTTGGATGTGGTTTAGGGATCTTGATTCTTTTCTTGTTCTAAAAATTTTCTAAGTTTTTGAAAGAAGAATTAAGGGTTTTTAAGTGGAAGATGAAGAATTGAATAGTTAATACTAAAATTATAAAGCAATAAGTGAAAACCTAAATGTCATGTTCAAAATAGCTAGATCATGTTTGTCTAAAATAATTTGATTGGATGTCATTTGATATAGACACTAAAAAGTATAGTAAATAATTTTTGGTAAATCATGCTTATTATCAAGGTCATGAATGATTGATTTGTTTGATCGATTCCAACATATGCATGCTAGGGATTGTTCCTTTATTCAATTCAAAAGTAATGTAATATGAGGGCATTGTTTATATAAAAAAAATAAACATGTACGTGTCAGAATACTAATTGTTCATTACTAAAAAAATATAAGAAAAGTTGAAATCAATTATGAAATGGAATTGATCTAGCTTAAAAAATCATAATCAATTAGAGGAGATATGAAGTACTCGACTAATCAATCAAGAGTTATAATTGATTAGAAGGAAGCGATTAACCACAAGAGTTTAAGTCGTGTAATTAATAAAAAAGTTCAATCATACTCAAAATGAGAGTCTTCAATAGATTAAGTTTATCAAAATTATAAATTAATTAGGATTTATGTTGTTATTAACAAAAATAAATTTAGAATGTATTAGGATTCAACATGTACTCTTTTTATGTGATAAAAACAATTTGTATAGAATTCAAATTAGATATTTAAATAAAATTCAAATGTTGTATGATATAAATAGACCATCAAGTTATTGGGAAAAATAATAAGTCTCATATTCATAATTTATTTATGCAATTTACAACTTTTCTCCAAATATATCTTTCTTCCTTTAATGCTTTTCTTTATAGCTTTCTTTTTTATTCAAGTTTGTTTGTCTGTTTCTTTTACCTATTTATTTATTTTTTACTTGACATCCTTTAAAATAATATATCCTTTATTAGGGATTGAAAAATTAAAAATCCATATTTTATTTGAGTTACAAGACTGTTACATGACTCCAGATTAAATATCTAATTATAATTTCTCCACATTAAAAAAAATGAAAAACATATAACATAATTGATCTAGAAAATTATTTGATTAATCATTAAAACCATAGGTAGAAATCATTATTTTTTAATTTTTCATATTACCAATTATTTGTTTATCACTCATTTAATTTTATCCGGTAGACTAAAATTTTAACCATTTCATTAAAAAGAATATTTACATGTAGTGATTAATTGCATTTTATCTTATGTAGGGACTAAATTGCACATATATGAAATTAGAGGAGCAAAATCTTTTCAATAAGAACTATAATGCACAAAAATAAAATATATAAACTGAAATAAATTTTTAAATAATTTTGAAGGATCAAAATAATTTTTTCAAAAACTTTATTTAATATTGGCTTGTCAAGTATCCACCAAACACAAAACAATAATATGTAATATCAATTCTATTTCTATTTGTATCATATATAGTCTAGCATATCATATCTAAAAAATTTTATAGTGCACATAGAATAATTAATAACATTATATTAGTTACTCCACTAACTCATTTGTTTTTTTAAAAAACTAATACATATATAATAAAGAAAATCAAATACAAAATTCATTAAAAGTGATTAGCATATCTTCACCTATGTTTTCTTTCTTCTATTTATATTTATTTATTTAAAATAAATAAAGTGAAGTAACTGATAAAATACTATTAACTACTTTCTTAATTACCATAAAATTATTTAACAAATCTATTATAAATTTAAAAGGCTATTAAATTTATAAAAATAAATTGAAAACTTAGTCTAAAATGTAATATAAATTCAGCTAATAACTAATTTTCTTTGAAAATAAAATTAAAACGTTGAAATTAAAAAAATAAAATATCAGAGATGATTATCAATACAATTATGCTATTATTATCAATGTTTCCCATTAGAAATTTGAAAATACATCTATTTATTAAAAAAAAAAAACGGTTGTTGAATTTATTGAAAAATATTTTTAATTAATATTTTTTTTTAGTATTTTTAATTATTTTAATACAAAACATTAAAAGAAAAACTCTCGAAACTTCCATAGAGGCTCAGGGAAAACCCCACGCATGATTCCAAACATTTAAAGTTAAGATTCCACACGCACATCAGTAGAAAATCTGCTTTTGAGGAGAGGTTCTCCCACAGAAATTCTTGTTATTTCAAATTAGAGATAGAGAGGAGAGAGGGGCGTTATGGCTTTGCTCAAGCAGACAGTGGTTGTCTTGGTGACACTGTCGGTGGTATCAACATGGATACCAGTCTCAGAGAGTGCTAAAACAGACAAACCTCTTATTGTTGCGAGAAAAGATGATATACCGTACATCAAATGCCAAGTTTGTGAAAAGGTTGCCTCACAGTTGTACCGGCAAGCTCAAAAGAAGCAGGATCAGATCTCTCCCCAGAAGGTGCCAAGTCTAACTAATTCTGCGATCTAGGTTTGCCTTGATTTTTTTTTAATGTGTTTTGTTGGATTTGATTGTAAAATAATTGTCTTGCTTTTTTTCTTTCATTTTTCTTTTGGGTACTATGATAGATCAGCGAGTATCAAGTGATTGAGATTGCGGAGAACGTATGCAATTTGAAGAAGGAAGAAGCTGATTGGATAATGAAATTGGATATAATGGAGCAAGGTGATAAGCTAGAGGTATGATATATATATATATATATATATATATATATTCCCAATTTTCATCTTCATATGCTCTCAATCGGATGTGTGTGTGTGTGTGTGTGTGTGTGTGTGTGTGTGTGTGTGTGTGTGGCCTCACAGGTCATAAACTAGAACCATAGTGATAATTAATCAATGGAGTAGGACTTGTGAGTGCTACAAGTACGGACAATTGGTCGAAATTGGCATGCTAATTCCTAAGAAGTTTATTTTCTCTCTTTTTTTTCTTAAATCTGTAGCTGATAGAACAAGATACTGAAGGTCAATGCAATTCAGAATGCAAGACAATCGAGCAAACTTGCCAACAGGTGAGTTTGGCACTGACATTATATTGATAGTTTTTATGGAAATCAGTTTAGTTGGCGACTTTGTCTGTTCTCTGGATTGTGGAGTTTAGAAATGTCTGCTGATGGTTTTCCTTAAATTACTACTGGTTATATGTTTGGACCATCCTCAATTGCTAGATGTAAAATAAGTGCTTATTTGTTTGAGGGCTTTCCAGGTCATGGACTACGTCGACACTGATGTTGCTGAATATATATATACTACCAAGCCTCAGATTGATTTATTGGTGAAACATCTCTGCAAAGATCTGACTAATTCTTGTACTAAGAAACCACCTCCAGTCCCCAAGGTAACTGCATTCATTTTTGACAGTCATAGGTGATTGATATAGCATTTCTTAGGGACCATTTTGACTTGTCAATCTCAGTGCTTTCATTTTGTGATCTTCAAATTCATGATTGTGCATGTCCTTGATATATGATGATAGAAAACTTATCAGATATGAAATTTTCGTGCTGCCGTCACTGATTCTTAGAAAGAATTTGAAAAGGCTTGGAAGCTTTGACATAGTTGTGTACTACTCTATGGTAATTGTTCCACATCGATTGGAAATGGCATGCTTTTGTTAATAATCTGAATCTGACAGCAATAATTCTCTGCTTGTTGCATGTTCAACTTTATGCGAATGAAGGCTCTCTCTCCTTTTCTCATTATATTGAACGGTCTCTGCTGTATAGTGGCTTTCTGGATTGACACTCAACCTCTGAATTTTAGAAATTGATTTTAACAATTCTCTACATCTATGAATTTCAATAACATGAAGGCACATTAGAGGAAAATGCTTTACTGCTGCTAGTTTTTCTTGTGTTCTCAAAACACAAAAACCAATTTATATCTGAAAATCAGTGAAGCATAAATGGATTTGAAATTAAAAAGTTCCAGAACTTTTAATTTTTCTCTAGTTAATAGAGTTCTTGGGAAGAAAAGGAGTAATAAAGAGAATCTCTGATGTAGGAAGAGAAAGGCAAAAGATAGCTAATTTAGCCAAAGTCTGATTGTCTGGGTTGAACAGCCTGAAAAAGAGAGCAAATTGTTTATAAAATCATCAATATATCAAAGTTGTTTTTAAGTCTTGTTTGGCTTGAAAAGCCAGAAAAAGAGAACAAACTATTTATAAAATTATCAAAATATCAAATTTGTTTTTAACTATACTCTAGTAGCAGGCCCTTTGATTTCTAGTAAACCTCAATTAAAAAAAAATCTCCCCATAAAAATAACTAAATCCTAGTCATCCAAACTACTACCGTAAATTATTAAAAGAAAAATCCTAATCATATGAAACCTACTGCAGTTCTAGCTCTTGCATCAATCTCCCTCTCCTAACCATGCTTCTCATCAAAGCACTTCTTCTGGCTAGAATGTTGTCTCTGAATTAGCTGTTTTTTTTTTTTTTTTTTTCCTATTCCATCATACTTGTGTCCAAGGCTTTAGCCAATAACTTTGCAGAATATATTAGTTCTATGAAGTGGGAACAATATACTCATTCTCAAGTCATTTTTGTTTTAGGTTACTGTTGGGTGTTTGTTTTCCATTAAATTCAGTGAGAAACACGAGTCATGGCAATTTTTCTCTAATTAGAAAAACATAATGACAGATTTACTTTTTTAAGCACTGTTCTTTTTCTTTCCCTGTACCTTCAACTGTTCGGCTCCTAATATTCTGCACTTGCATCTCATGTTGACCAATATTATTTCACTCGAGTTCTATAATATTGTAAAATCCATGTCTATCTTTCCAGAGAGCAGAACAACTCATGACTTCACACCTCTTACTTTGTCTTGCACATTCCATTTCAGAACAAACAACTCAAGTTGAATCCTTGTTTTTTCATGTTTTTCAGAACAGGATGCCTGGGGAACCTTTTGTGCCTAAACCATCTAAAGAGGTTGAAATGGAAAAGATTATGAGATCTATGGAGGTAATTTGCTTAAAATTTCTGCATGTATGTTGTTATATGTTGATTTGGGTCTATAATTTGTTCCCCTTTGCTTCAGGGTATGCCTGGAGCTCCTGGCATGAAAATGTATTCAAGGGAAGATTTAATGGGAATGAACAATTTTGGTAATGAAGATGCTGAGGATGAAGACGATGAGGATGAACAGTTCCCCTCAAATATGGTAATTGACAAATTTCAGAGCTCATTAATACTTTTCTTCAGTGCTTCATTGTTTTACTTCAAGTGATGCAACTAATCTTTTGCAGGGAAAAGTTTTAAGAGAGAAGCAGGACATGAAGGGTGACTGGAAACAGAAGATCTTCGAAGGGATAAAAAGCACAGTTGAAGCATCGAAGAGGCATACAAATATAGTGTCCAAGCAGATACAGAAATGGTGGAAAGGAATACGTGCAGCGCCTGCAAAGAAGAATTCAAAGACTGGCAAATCAGAGCTTTAGGGCCACTAAATGGCTTTACAATGCAGTGAGAGAACTCTGAGCAAAAATGGACTTGTAAAGGAATTACTGCATACACAGCATGGGCGTGCACATCCTTAGTTTATTATAGTGAACTGCTCTTTTGGTTTTTCGGTATAGATACCAGAAAACTTGAGCCAGTAGGAACTGATTAGAATATGAACTGAACCAACTCTTCTTGAAACTTCTGTTTTCATCTTTTTGAGGCACGCATTTTTGTCTACACCATCTGATAATGATTTTATATCTGAATGAGTTGATTCGAAATTGATTTTATGCTCACAAAGCTAGAATTCATTCAACAGGATCATATGAAGCTAATGAGTCCTCACCAAGCTCTGCATCTGTTATGGTGAATCTGGTAGGCATTAAATGGTATTCTTTATATAGAGAGAGGAAAACGTAATTTCTTTGATACTGCAACTAGTAATAATTACGTTATCATACCATGTGAATTTGGAGTCCAAACTAAAATAGTAATTATTGTTATCGAAACTTCTAAATGGCATCTTTGTTTTTTTGTTTTTTATGCTGGATTGTACAAATAATTATTTCGTCTTATGTTTAAAAAATTGTATTCATCAATTTGTTTTATTTTGCTTTTACTATTCTTATACTTTAGATAGGACATAGCCAATCCAAAATCTAAGTTGTTTTAAATTTAAAAAAAAAAATAATGATTGATCTAACTTAACCAGGTTAAAAACTCAAGTTAACTTGTGACCTGGTCAATCCAAGATAAAATATAAGTAAAAAAATTTTGATTTTTTTTATTTTTTTTTGTCAAAATGAGATTGTTTTGATTTTTCTTTTGCCATTGATTTTTTTTATAAGTTTTTGGTTAAAACAAGGTTGTTTTAATTATTCTTTTGGTTAACTCGGGTCGATCCTTTCAAGCCGTGACTCGAGTTTTATCCCAAGTCGTTCTTCAAGTCTGGTTTTAAAACTATGATAATAACTATTTTTATTTCTTCTTTACTTTGGATCAACCCGGGTTGATCATCCCAACTTATGGCTTGAATCTTGCCCAGGTCGATATTTTAGTTGGATTTTAAAACTATGATAATAATTTTTTTTTATCTTTGTATTGATTTGGGTTAATAGTCAACCTGGTTCATGACTTGAGTCTGACCTTGACTAGATTCTTAAAATTATGATAATAACTAATTTTATCTTTATGTTGACCAGGTTATGGTCAAACCAGCTCGTGACTCGAGTCTGGCCCCGGGCCGACTCATAAGTTGGTTTTTAAAACTATTAATCTTTTTTATCCTTACGTTAACTTAAGTTAATGGTCAACTCGATCTATGACCTGGACCTAACCCCAAGTCGGCCATTAAGTTGAGTTTTAAAATAATAATAATAATAATAATCATCATTTTTATCTTCACGTTGACCCGGGTCAATAGTCAACTCGACCTATGATATGGGCCTGGCCCCGGGTCAATTCTCGAGTCAAGTTTAAAAACTATGATAATAACCATTTTTATCATTACGTAGACTTGGGTCAATGGTCAAATTGACTCGTAACCTGAGCCTAGCCCTAGATCAACCTCTAAGTTGGGTTTTAAAATTATGATAACCACTTTTATATTTACATTGACCTGGGTTAATGGTCAACCTGACCTATAAAGGTCCCGAGTCGACCTTCAAGTCGGGTTTTAAAACTATGATAATAACGATTTTTATCCTTACGTTAACTTTAGTCAATGATCCCGACCCACAACCTCACCTTGGCCCCGAGTTGAGTTTTAAAACTATAACAATAATAATTTGTATTCTTACATTACCTGAGTCAATGGCCAACCTGACTAGTGGCCTAGGTTTGGCCTCGTTCAAACCTCAAATCATGTTTTAAAATTATGATAATAACTTTTTTTATTTTTACGTTGTTCCAGGTCGATGGTCAACCTAGCCTATGACCCAAGTCTTATCCTTGGTCGACTCCTAGTTAAGTTTAAAAACTATGATAGCAATTATTTTTATCCTTACATTGACCCAGATCAATTAGATTAACCCTTATACACAAAATTGGACAAGTTTCTCCTATCTCTTTTAAGGAGACAAAAATTTCTCCACTATAACAACTTTAGACAAGGACAAAAATTAATTTTTGTGCTGTCCAAAAATACACCAAACAACTTCATAAAACAATTATCTTGTCCAATCCATCTTACAAAACATTACCCCTAGCCTTTTCTTTTAAGTTGTCTATAGTTAATCTTTTTCAATATATCGTAATCCCAATAATTTGTTGCCATCATTTACTAATACAGAGGAACAAGCCACACAACTAATTCCTGTTAATTGAAGAGTCAAAAAACTTCATATAACTACAAATCCATTTTCCGAGCCATCATGAATTCTTTACAAACTTGTAATTGATGACAAATAAAAAAACCAAAGATTAAGGGCAAAAAATCAAAACAAAAAATTTTGATTGTACAAATCTAAATTTGTAATTATTTAAATTATTAAAAATATCAGATCTAGGATCCAGATAGGGAAAATTGAAAAGAAAAGAGTGAAGGCAGAGAGTGTAACACCCTTATTATCGAAAAACTAGTATTGAAAATACCATGTAAATTTGTTTTTTTATATAAACATATAAATCTATCACTTCTCTCGACTTTCTTTTATGGTGAATCTACCTCCTTATCATTCGTTAAACTAAACCCTATCTATTTTTAAAATTCTTCATTTGGGTTAAACAAGGGAGGAAATTCTCCAGGAACTAATACTCGGAACACAGTTTGTGACATATGTAATCGAGCAAACCCAAGCGATTGCAAAGTTACAGCAGGGAGGTGTTTTGTATACAAGCAGCTGGGTCATTGATGAAAAGAGTGCAAATATTTGGAGGGATGTTTCTTATATAGAGGTGCTGGTTACTTAAGAAAAAACTGTCCTAGCAGATTTCAGACCCAAAGCTAGCAACAATCACATACTGTAGACAAACCTAGTGGAGAGCAGATGAGACCTGCTTAATCAAGAGTTAGTGCTAGTAGGGGGAGAGGTCGTGGTCAAGGAACTAGGACTCAAGGAAAAGTTTATCATCTTGATCAAGAAGCTACTAAGGCTTCAACAAATATAGTGGCAGATATGCGTACCGTAAATGCACAACTAGGGTATATTTTATTTGATCCTAGAGCTACTCGCTCCTTTATAGCTTGTAAATTTGTAAATAAACTAAAAGAATCAAAAAGTAAGTTAGAAATGAGGTTAGCTATTATTACACCGTTAGGAGAAATTGTAGAAGTGAATGATGTTTATAAGGGGTGTAGGGTACTGGTAAAAGATTATGAATTCAATGCAGATTTAATACCTTTGGAGATAGTTAATTTTGATGTAATTTTGGGAATGGATCAGTTGAGTTCACACCAAGCTACAATGAACTATTATACTAAGGTTATTACTATTAGAGCAGCTGATAAGGAAATGGTAAATTTTTATGGTTAGAGGAGTGTGATACCTAATAGTTTAATATCAGTGATGATGGCAATGAAGTTACTTAACAAGGGATGTGTGGCATGGTTTGCGCATGTAGTTGATAGAGCAAAACAAACTCAAGAATTAGATTGTATCCTTATAGTAAAGGAGTTTCGAGATATCTTTCCAGATGAGTTACCAGGGTTGCCACCTAGAAAAGAGGTTGAAGTGTCGATTGATTTATTTCCTAAAACCATGCCTATATCTCAATCCCATTTATAGGATAGCTCATTTGGAGCTAACGGAATTGAAGGTGCAAATACAAGAGTTACTTAATAAAGGATTTATCCGACCCAACAACTCTTTTTAGGGAGCTCTTGTTTTATTTGTCAAGAAGAAAGATGGCACCCTACGACTTTGCATTGATTATAGGCAATTAAACATGGTAACCATCAAGAATAGATATCCATTTCCGAGGATTGACAACTTATTTGATCAATTGAAAGGAGTGTAAGTGTTCTCTAAGATTGATTTAAGATCCGGATATGACCAATTAAGAATACAGGAACAAGATGTGCAGAAGACGACCAATAAAAATTCATGAAGATCTAACCATAGAAATGAAGCTGATCAAGATAATTGACCAAAGCTTGAAGGAGTTAAGGAATAAGAAACTACCTTTGGTAAAAGTATTGTGGGGAAATTCTCGGAAGAGACATGGAAAAAAGAATTAGAAATGAGGAAGAAATATCCTGCATTATTCTTGGGAATAGGTGAGAACTTTTACATAGAAAGAGTGAGTTTCTAAAATTTCAAGGATGAAATTTTGTTAGAAGGGGAAAATGTAAAACCCTGGATTTGTTTTAAAAAAAATTATTATATATTTGTTTTAAAAATGATAAAATGGTCCCTAAGGTTTAGAGGACCAATTGATATGATTTATATAAGGGTTAAATAAGAAATTTTGAATTTCCTTGCGTAAAATCACTTACCGACTAGTTTTGTGCTATCGAGCATAACGTTTAATCCGACCGTTGGACCGGATTGAAACCTTACGATGAATCTCTTAACATATAGTTTTATATACAGTTAAGATTTTAGAGCAATCAGAGCTCGGTAAGGGCGTAAAACAAATAACATGAAACAACTTCCTAAATACGCCTAATGAGCTGGAAATTTCTATCAGCTCTATGCTTCCTTACATCCATGGCTAGACAGGAAAAAAAAATGAAGAGAAAAGGAGAGAAAAGAGAGCTTGGGAGAGAAAGAGAGAAAAGGCAAGAAGAAACCCTAAAATTGTGTAAGGAAAAATAATTTTAGCTAGAAATCAACAAGAAACAAGAGAGAAAAGAAGGAACAGGGGAACTTAGGAGACAAATTGAAGTTCTAGAGAGAGAAAGTAGACTTTGAATGAGGAAGATGATGAATAGGAATCCAGGATAATGCAATGAGCCTTGATTCTTGCTTAATACATTTAGGTAAGTTGTTTTAAAGTAACAATTGCTTGATTTGTTATGTTTTCTACGTTCCTTTAAAATTACTAAATTTTGGAAAGTCAGGATATACTTTGAAATTGACTTTTATGGTTTATATTGATGTTGTGAGATTAGATGATGATTGAAAAAAAAATATGGAGGAGGAAAATTGGGCTTGAATGGCCAGCCAAGGAAGAAGAAAAATTTAACGAATGAGAGGTGTGATTATTACGCAGAATAAAGAAAAGGATATGATAAGGGAAAGATAGGAAGGTGGTTATGGCATAAGTAATAAAAGAAATGAAGTTAATGTAGTTTTGTTTATAAAAGCATGTCATGAGTAACATACATTTGTATTTAGCATAAAGAAGGGTTGTATTACTTGATAGGTTAAAAATTTAAAAAGAAAAATGAATATTTTTATATATGGTGAAAATAAAACTAATAGACTTGATGAAATGGAATGTAGGGATTAAATAATAAAAATCATGTAAATAAACATTATCATATAAATATTGTGAAAATATTATGCGAGAAGGTAAATATTACGTGAAAAATATCAGATCTAGAATCCAATTAGGGAATATCGAGAAGAAAAGAGTGGAGGCAGAGAGAGGCAATGCTGTCAGAAGCAGAGCCTGCACTTACACAAGATAAAATAAAAGCAGAGGTAATGGAAGGATATTGTTTGCAAGATTGGAGGAACATAGATAAAGCAGGGAATAATAGGTCACAAGTTGAAGACAGACAGCAATCACTAAAGCCAAGGGATAAAAGCTCACAGGCTGAAAAAGCTGAAGCTAAATATCAACAAGGGAATCATCACGTAATGGAATGATATTGAAAATGAAAATTTAGAAATTCCAGGACGATTGCAATCACCCATTGCGTTTGCCAAATGGGAAGCGATTAAGATTACAAACAGGTGACATTTTGGCCAACCAAAACATTTCTCTCATTCCTGGAGATAAAAGAAATAGATGCATGTTTCCAAATACATCCTGCTAACAGGTAGCAGTTAGAGCATCGATGTCAGCCCACCAACTCTTGCAATTTGAAGATCCGTTCATGCAACTCATCCAACTCATCGCATTTTATAATGTTGAGTTCTTGAGGCCACACAACGTCGACCATTCAATGAATATTTGATCATTATGTCAATGTCACGAGGATTCTTTTTGTTCGGTGCCACAGTCATACTTCCACTTAGTGCCTCCCCTTGACAAATGGTTAGCACATCTTCTAGGTACAAGACTGTTTGCTTCCAGTGCGTAGCTCGTGATCTGGGCCCTGCATCATACAAGTTCATCAGGAAGGTTATTTAGGCATTTCACTGGACTGTTAACTGGCAGGTTTGATTTCTGATTTCAGTGTTTACTTGTGCTTATTTTATGATAGTATTTCATTGAGAATACACTCTCAGAAACTTAAAAGCAGTACTCTCTACCTCAGTGTTAGAGATAGTTACTTTTGAGCTTCACGAATATTAAAATTATGAGTGCATCACCACAATCAAGTGATGGAGCTTATAGAAGCTTATTTACCCATGACATGAGCCATTTCATGGAAAGGAGCAGTTGTAATGCTAGCCCATGATAAAATAGGTTCCCTTGACTCACTGGATTTCACTGTTTGTAGTAAAACAAAACTTTGTACTGGAAGATGAGAAAAACATAACAGAATAGGGCAAAGAAGAAAAAGCTTGACCTGTAGAGAAGCCCGTCAACTTGTGACATTTCGTAAATGATACATCAAAGTAGGCTACTAATGCATGGATGAAATCATCACGTTCTGCTACAAGCTTAAAAGGAGCTGTGAAGGATGTATCCCCAGATACCATCTTAGAGATGTCCATTGTCTGAAATGATGAATATCAAAATATCACACACTAGAGAAAAGCAAAGAACAGCCACCAAAAGCAGGCTGGAGAAATGAGCACAACCATACACAAACATGCATGCGAGCGAGTGAACAAACACAGACAAATGCATATCTGACCTTGAGCTTCTGGCAATTTGTAACAATTTGATTCTGATCAACAGTGTCTACAAGAGGTTCCCCCATGGCCTGCTTCTTGATGCAGGTCATATCAAAGCCATATACATTATTCCAAACTGGAGCAAACATGAAGGCCAAGGCAACGAAACAGATATAAGAACTAATTAAATGCCACCCCACTAAACATTTTGAGTTGGAAAATGAATTCAAATAGCAGATGAAACCCAGCATGCAGCTGGGGTGAATTCCCCACAGCTTTCATCTATCAAAGTCTGGGCTGTGCTGCCAAATTACACACATATTGTGGATCTGCTGGAAAATGATTTCATCTACACACATTAGACAGATCATAGTCTTACATTCAATCTTATCTTCTTTGTATTCTGCATCCTCAATGGCTGTCAAATAGAGAGAAGTTTGGTCTGGCAGCACAATTCCATCATTGACCTGGAAAAGCAAATAATGAAAAATAAAGGCTGACATTACTGATTAGAATTTTTTCAGCATCTCCAATGATGATCCCATGGAGTATAATAATAGCTAAAAGAACTTTTGATCACTAAAAAATTATAGTTGTTCCAGATTAATGAATGACCTAAAAGTTGGTTGGCATTTTTACCCTTCCTTCCAATGGTGCATGCATCCAGTTGACCAAAAGCCAAAGAGCACAGAGACTCTTGTTTTTTGTGAATATTAAAGTACCAGCAAACACCATTGCATTATTATCCCAAGAAAGCACTATTCTCATCCACAAGATTTTCATTCTAAAAATACTCCCTGATCAGTAAATTTTATGTGAAAACAGTGAGGCTCCTTTATCCGGAAGGAAATTCCTTGAAATTGCCAATGAATGGAGCTATCAGAATTAATATTTTTTTTCTTTTCTTCGCATTAAATCCCAATCAAGAAACTAGAGAAAAAATAAAATCAAACAGGTATAGCCAAGAAACAGCCAAATCTACAAGTTTCAGAACCCTAGAGACACATGAATGCTTCAGGCATCAAACAAAACCATCATATTCAAACCAACTGGCTAGCATTTATTCTAACGCTGCATTGAAGAACAAGTTATAAATCAGATAAGAGAAGTGTAATTGCAACTTACAAGCCATTTATCACGTGTGTACAGAACTGAGTTTAACATGTTCTCAAACAGCAGAAAATATCCCATCCACTCTGAAATAATTATGTCCACTTTAGCAACTGGTAGCTCAATCTCTTCAATCTTTCCCTTCAAAACTGTTATAACTGTAATATTGAAACACGAGTAAGTAGTCAGAATTGCCCTTTGAGGCAACGTAATGAGAGAAAATTAGCAGACTATATGAAGACAATAGCATTACCATTGGAATATCCATTTGATTCAACAATCTCTTTTGCCATGTTAGCCATGTGGGAGCACTCGACCTGGAAATAGAAATGTTGGCAAAAACCATGTTTAGCATATAAAAATTCAGCTTAGTGGATGCAGGATGTGATAGGGAAAAAGAAAGGAAAACACATACCGCATACACATGGGCAGCCCCAGCTTTGGCACAGAATAAGGATAAAATTCCAGTCCCAGCACCAACATCAAGTACCACTTTATCCTTGAATAAAAATTTATTCTGGTAAATAACATTTTGGTATGTTTTAGTTCTCACAACATCCTTCAGCATTTCCTGCAGTGTAAGGATGGGTGGGGAAACATTAACAACAAGCAAAGTACATTAATATATCACCAGAGAATCAACTCCATGTATTTTTTAGAATTCTAGATATCAAGATACATAAAAACAAAAGGAAAAAAGAAAAATTGATCTCAACCAAAAGTGACAAAATAATATAGATACACGAAGTTAAACAATAAACCTGCGGATACAAGAAGGTGATTAACAAAATCTTAACTGATAAAATGCAGAGAAAGCCGCAGAGAAAAACCCAAGTACATCATATAAAAACAAGTGCTAGTGGGTATTGTGAGATAAAAAAAAAATAACAAAACAGCAACATCAAGTTACAAAAACTTTATCCAGTTACGAGACACTTACTTCATGAATACCTGCAAAAAGAAGAAGAAGAAGAAAAGAGGTTAAGACACATACAAAAACTTTCTACGCCAAAGACCCCATTCACTACGAGTATAAAACATAAAAACTTTTAAAGTCAACTGAACCTAGTATGCTATTACCAGGAGTCAAGCTCTAAACTTGAAGGGGGGGGGGGGGGGGGGGAGACAAAACACAAACGAGGGGAGGATAAAAAAGAAAAGCGAACCAAGGAGAGTGGTATTACCAAAGTGAGAGTAAGAATCGAAGTAATAATCGGCGCTGGTTTTATCATCATCACAGCCGTCGACAAAGGAGACGTCGGGGTCTTGCATAGCTACGTCATCAATAGCAATGGATTTTTCAGTGGCTACAATTGAGTCATCGAGATTGGAGCTCTCCTCTTCTTCTTCTTCGTCATTGAAGCGGATTTTGGTAGCCTGGTGACGAGTGTTGTTGAAGCTCATTGAGGTCTGACTGTTCTTTCGACGGCCCGTTTCTGCTTTCTTTTCGTTTTTAGGGTTTTTCTTAGTGCTTGAGGAGCGCGTTAGATAATTTGAGAATTTGATTGCTTCAAAATTTAAATGGCAAAGCTAACAATTTTTTCTCGGAAAACCTAGTTGGCGGTGGTGTGGTGTGCTATACTGCAATTAGTTAAGCACATTAAAATATTTTAATAATTTGTAGTGGAATTATTTTTATATTTTAAAAGTGTTTTATTAAAAAATTAAATTTATTTTTTATATTTTTAAATTTTTTTCACATGCTAATACTAAAAATAAATTTTTAAAAATAAAAAATATTATTTTGATATATTTTTAAATATAAAATATTTTTAAAAAACAACCGCTACCACAATGCTAAATAAATTCTAAATCTATTTGATTAGAGAAAAAAAAATGTTAAGTATCTTATAAATAGATTTGAGATGGAAAACTAATTTTTATAAAAACAATTTAAAAGGTTACTTGACTCTTTACTTTTTTATTTTAAAACAAAGTTAGAAATTAAAATTTTCACTCTTAACTTTAGAAATAAGAAGATGATTTTTATAAAAATATATTAAAGATATATTTAAAAAGATATAAATATCTTTAATATTTTAAAATTAACTAACATCAATTATTTTATTTTAAGTATATTACTTTTGAAATTATATGAATCTTAATTAAATTATTTAGCAGTTTTTTTACTGAAAAACTTATATGATGTTTGTAATCATGTTTAATCTCATTTAATAATATTTCACAGCTTATATAAATATTTCACAGTTTTTTTTAACATTATTAGAGAAAAAAATATTATTATTGAAAATTTAATATAATAATTAAAATATACATAATATAGAGAAATAAAAGTTAGTCATGTTTTCAAAGAACTTCAATTTAATGATGAATAGGAGGAGATTGAATAATAACCAAAAATATGAATTTGCAGTGAAATTATTATTTTATATTTTTAACCATATTAGATTTTTAACTTTGTGTTAGACATAAATATTTTGATTTATTATTTGATTAGTTTAGTTATTTATTTTATAATTAAATATATTTTGAAAAGTAATTTATTGATTGGATAAATCATAAATTAATTATATTACCTTCTTCCCAATGATTTATCTTTTTATGATTAATGCAATTATTATTGCAAATATTTTTCAATATTATTTTGACGTGAGAAGAAATTACTATATTAAGTTAGTTAACAAAAATTAATGCTCATTATAAAGCAAAGTGAAAATAATAATTTATATATGTTTTAAATATTGTATAAAAAATAAAACATATTTTTTATACTAAAATATGATTTTTATAGAAGCAAATTAAAGGTATATTAGGTTCCACTTTAAAAAGAATAGGAAATAATGTTTTTTTTTGATAGAAGAATGCTCATTTTATTTAAAAGATAAAAATAATCTTAAGTATTTTAAAATTAACTAACCTTGTTTTTTTTGTATGCATAGTAATTAACTAATATTTAATTCTATAGCTTATAATCTTAAATACTTTTAAATTAACTAACCTCTATCATTTTTATTTTATACATAGAAATAAACTATTATTTAGTCACATAGCTAGTAACTTTTAATATTTTTAATGATAATTTTAACTCAAATAGCTCAATAATTGATTACCAAACAATTTACTCATACCACACCATAACAGTTCATTACCCAATAGTTTGTTGTGTTTAATCTCATATTATAACATGACCCTACAAGCATAGTACACCACAAGATTGTCAAATATGTTTTTTTTTATACGACATGAAATATACAATATAAACTCAGATTGTAAACTCAAATTATAAAATTACAAGAAAAATATTTTAACTAATTATATATTAACAATGTCAGTCAAGTAGTAAATAATAATATATATAACACGACTAAAATAAAAGTGAAATAAACAATAAAATTGTCCAAACACCTTTAAATACATAGTTCAAATAAAAACTTATAAATGATTTAAATAACTTAAAAATACAATATAATGCAATTATGTCCATAGAATTTTATTAATTAAAAGTTAACAACTGTTCAAAAATCAATATATGCATCAACAAGGATATATAGTGTAGAGAATTGGACAATATATATATGGTTAAATTCATAATTGAATCTAGTTGAGTGAAGTTAAATAAGCTACTAAAACCCTAACTGAATCAACCTGATTTTATTGTGTTAATATTTTATATGGTTAAATTAGATATTTAATTCTAAATTAAACTTTCAAGTCATCACATAAAGAAATGTAACATTAAACTTTCAATCACAAACTATGGAGTAGAGTGTTGAGGGACTCGGACAGGGAGGCGGTAAATTTTTAAATTTCTGTAAAACTCATAAAATCATTTTGATTTTACCGAGTTTGATTGATTTTAACTGAGTTTGACCGATTTCGAGTTTTTAACCGATTTTACACGTTATATACATGTTGACTCGTAAAATTGTACGATTTTAAAAGTCAACTCACAATTTTGACAATAATGGCAGAACACACTAGATACAATAAAGGCTTACTAAGCATTAAAAGTGAAAAGTGATCTTTATAAAAATAGATTAAAAGTATATTAACTTCCATTTCAAAAACCTTAAGAAGTAAGTTATTTTTTTACTTTATTTAAAAGAAAATTAAACTTAACTATTTAGTAGTTCTCTGTACTTAAAAAAAACTATGTACTGTTTTTGTTCTATTTTTTACATTTGTTTTATGATATCTAAGAGTTTGTAAAAAAATAAAAGATTCTTTTCTTAAGGAAATTATTTAGTTATTTTAAAAATATTTAATTAAGTTATGTCTTTAATGGTAATTTAACTCAAATAGCACAATAATATATTATCAAACAATTAACTAACAAAATAGTACAACAATTCATTACTAAATAGTTTTATTTGTTTAATATCAAAACATAGTGAACACAATAGAGGTTAGACAAGTTCTTAATGGCTATTTTTTTCCCTCACCTGTTGCATTTTTTACTTGATGATTCCTAGAAAACACAATAAGTTCCTTGTACTATTTTGTAACTATGGCAAGTTTTGCTCTTCCATGCATTTTTTTTTTGTTAAAGATTTGAATTTGAGTTATTTCATGGATCATAAGATACATATGTTCTAATTTGATTAGGTGTTCATGGTTCATGTAAAAGTAAAATATCAATGTCAAATATAACAAAGATAAAATCTAAAAAAAATTCAATTTAAAAATAACTAATCTTTTGCTTAACAATAAAAGAATCAATCTAAAAAAAAGAATAATGAAAGCCATATTATATAATCAACAACCAAACCTAGAGGAAGAGTGAATATGTTTTTAACAAAATACAACAAAACTTAGAAAAATTAAAACAATTAAACAAAATTCAAGAAAGACTACAAATAATGCAATATCCAAGCACAAGACTAGAAAATAAAGTGCATAGAGAGATCAAACACAAATATTTATCATGGCTAATCTTGGCTTACATCCAATCCTCATGCATGCACACCTTCCAATTTTCTAATCCACTATATGTTTTCTAACTAATTTATAATTTTTACTAGTGTACTCTACTATTATAAACTTTTTTTAGAGTAGGACTTGGTCTTCTAGTCAATCACACGAACTCTTATATGATACGATCCAAACTATACCGAAGTATCCATTAAAAGTTCCTCATGTGCCAATTACAAAGTAAATGACAAAAAAGCTCAAATATGCATTCAATAGACTTATCTAGAGTATTTGGATCAAGATGAATTTCAAGAAGGCTACATCTTTAACAAGTGATGATTAAACTTTAGTCAACTTAATTTATGTACATCAGTGGCCCAAATCATCTACTTTATAGGCTAAATAATTTTGGCAACCAAAGGCTTATTTGCTTCCAAGTGTTTTATAGATTCCAAGTTACGAGATGATTCTTTATTATGGGTGGAAACATAAGAGGCTAAAGAAGAATTATTTCCTTATTTATTTTGTATCCTATGGGGCAACATCATGGGCTATTAGGCCAATGGTCCTTTTTAAGAAAGGATTTCATTTAATAATTGTTTTTTTTTTAGAATTATTATTCATATTTTGGGCCTTATTTTAATTTGGGTTGATGTTAGTCTATTAAGTCAACTAGGGTTTACTTTAATCAAATTATAAACATTATTTTGTAAGAAATTATTTTTAGGTTTAATAATACATCATTGCCGCATTTATTATGTGTGTGTGAGAGGAATTCTCTTAAATTGGTTTTTCATTAAACTACTCTGACTTATCAAAGAATTAACCAAACTTCATAGTGTTTTCCATACTTCTCATTCATGTCTCTTCATAAGCGTTGGGTGAGGGTCAATTTCTATAGTCTTGGTACCTCGGTACAAGTTAATGTTGTGTTAAACTCAATCACAAGCCTGTATTTAGCTATCTTGAGAAGGGTCAATTTGGCTGTGCATTTTTTATCTTTATATTCATGGGGTTCGTATTAGTTAATATCAGAATAAAACTCTAAAATCAAGTTATATCCTTTATCTTTTAGTTTTCATGTTATTTCATTGTTGTTGTCATCTAACACCTAGTTGCCGCAAAAATTTTAAAAAGGAAGATTATTTGCAATTGGTTGTCTACAATTAAAAAAGGAAGAAGAAAAAAGATCAAAGAAATCATAAAAGGGGAAAAAAGTAGGGTTTAGGCCGCAAATTAGGGTTTTCATCAAATCTTGGATTCAACAACTCAAATTTGAAAATTCTTAATTATTGGGATATATTAGTTTCATATCTTGATTTTAGGATTATTTAGACATAATTTGTTGGATATTTCTAAAAATTACAAAAAAAATATAACGGGTAGTTTTTGCGTCTACAATTTCTTTCTTTGTTAATTTCGACTAAGTACAAAAAAATAGAGTCTTCGCTTAGTTTAGGTTATTTGAGTCTTATTTCGTTACTTTTCTTATTCTCAATAATTTTTTATGTCTTCATATTGTTCATATTTCACTCGAATTCATTTTGTTATTTGCAATTTCATATTGATAGTTTCGTATTGATAGTTTTTGTTTTCATATTTCACTCGAATTCGTTTTGTTATTTGCAATTTCATATCCATAGTTTTGTATTGATAGTTTTTGTTTTTTATTGCTTATTGAGTCTATATAATTATTTTGGATTGCATTACTAAGTTGTTAATTTTTATGATTTGTTGTGAATTAGTTAGTTCCTTAAAGAACTAGAATTTTTTAGATTGAATGGTAAAAGGTGAGCTTATTATAGTGAAAAACAAAAAATGTATGTGAAACACGAGGAAGTGACATTTATTGAGTGTAAACACATGAAGGAGTATGTGATGATATATTCCTCTTGCTACTAACATGATTTTCAGATCTTGACGATGTCATCCAAAAATAAATCATCACCTTCAAAGGATAAGAATAATCCAGAATAGGGTCATTTGACTATGTAATAGCAAATAGAGATGATGAACTTGAGGTTTAGAGATGTTTTGAATGAAATGGTTGGATTGAGAACTAAACTAACTAGCTTTTGAGATGAGGTAGTCTATAAAGGTCCTGGAGGTAGAAGGCTTGCAGGATGAGCTATTTCATCTCTAGAGGAGTTTATAATCGAAAATACAAATGATAACGTTAAGGATTTTGATTATGAATATGGTGTTAGGTTTCAACAACACAGGACCTATAAATATAAGGGAATTCGACCACAAGACTATTTCACCCATATGAGAGCAGATAAGGAGGATGGTTTTTGTGATGGTTTGGGTAGAATTTTAGGGAGTATTATGATGAAGATTCTAGCTTTTTAGGGCAGAAATAATTATAAAGCATATTTGAAATGTGAGAAGAAAGTTGAGTTGATTTTTTTTATTATCACCATTGCTTTGAGAAAAATAAGGCAAAACTTGTTGTGTATTGAGTTTACTTATTATGCTATTATTTAGTGGTATTAAATTGTTTTAGGTAGAAAAAATAAATAGAGAAAGACTTTTAGAGACTTAAGATGAGATGAAAACAATTATAAGAATTCCTAGACAATATTATAGAGAATTATTTCAGAGATTGTAGAGTTTGGCTCAAGAGTCTAAAAGTATGGAGGATTACCATAAAAAGATAAAGATTATCATGATTAGAGCTAATATTATAGAGGATATAAAGGTTACTATTACAAGGTTTTTAAATGGTTTGAATAAAAAGATAACTAATATGGTTGAATTACAACATTATATTGAGCTAGAAGATATGGTTCATATGGCTATTAAGGTAGAGAGGTAGTTGAAGAGAAAGGGTAATACATATCGAGGAGGTAATTTAGGTTTTTTTTAACTTGAAGATTGAATTATAGGAGAGAGAAGGCTACCCTATCAAAGACAAATACAATGGGAAACAAAGTTGAACCACATAAAGCTATAAAGAAGGATTTGGCCATTGTTATCCAAGATAAAACCAAAACTCAAACTAATCATAATCATGATATTAAATATTTTAGGTGTTTAAGTAATGGATATATAGTTTTATAATATCCAAACAAAAGAGTTATGATGAAGCTAGAACATAGAGAGATTGAATCCTAAAGTGACAAATCTAAGAAGGATTAGATGCCACCATTTGAGGATTATAATGATGTTAAGTATCCAATTGATGAAGAGGCTTTGGTGATTAGGAGATTATTTAAAGTTTTGATTAAAGATGATGATGTGGAGTACCAAATAGAGAATATTTTTCATACTATATGCCACATGAGTAATAATGTATGTAGTATGATTACTGATAGTATGAGTTGTGCTAATATTGCTAACATCGCACTTATTAGAAAATAGATTTTTATCATTTTCTTGTAACTCATTTGTTAAATTAGACTCTTATTTCCAAGTATTCACAAGAACCTTAAAATCATGACATTTATCTAATTGTTAAAATCCAAATTTAAACATAATGTTAAGATGATGAAAACTAATGAACTTATTATTGAGCTCATTATAAAGTTTTCTAAAAAGGCACTAGGCCTATATCAGCCCCTAAAAGCTATGGTACACGTCGACCTAACTGTTAAAACCCAAGTTTAAACAAGACATGATTGTAACTTGATGAAAACTCTTTGACGTTGTTTTCTGAAAATTGATATTTACATGAACATACATACATATATAAAAAGAAAAGGACATAATTTTATGAAATATAAACTACATCAACACCAGAAGGTTTAGAACACCTTCATTTTAAACCCAAAACTCTTTTTTTTTCTTTTGCATTTTTAGGAGAGGAATAATGTATTGTTTAGCATTTTAGAGAGGCATGAGAGACAAAATTGAGGCCATATATTGGCCAAGAACCATGAAAAATAAAAGAAAAATAGAAACAAAAATTACAAAGGTATGCGAGGAAGAAAATGGATTATTTTGACTATGCACCAAAACAATATTGTTTTGGTGTTTTGGCTTTTTTCTTGATTTTTACTAGAAAACAATATTGTTTTGTCCAAAACACATTATTTTATTTATTTGGATTTTTCACGTTTAAACATAGGTTCCTTAATTTCACCATATTTTTTAATTTGGTCCTTGTAGTTTTTTTTTCAAATTCAATCTTTTTTTCTCAATATTTCTTTCAATATAGTCCGTGATTGCATTTAAAATGGTCCCTCAATTTAACTACATTTTCCAAGTCAATCCTTGTCTTTTTTATCTTCAATTATTTATCCAATTTTATTCATTTTTTTTTCAATTCATCCCGATTTTATCTCTGGTTGCATTTTTCTAGTCCTTTCATTTTGCTGCCTCTTCCAGTTCAATCATTTCCCTATTAATTTTTAATTGTTTAGTTAATTTAATCATTTTCTAATTTTTTTTTCTTCTCAAACTCGTCCTAATTGCATTTTTTTCTTTTATTTTATATATTTTTTGAAATATTTTTTCAAATTTAAACGTGATGCTAACATGATGGAAACTAATCAATTTATTATTGAGCAGATTTTAAAGTTTTCTAGAAAGGCACTATGCCTATATTAGTCCCTAAAACTTATGATACATGTCCACCTAAGTGTTAAAACCCAAACTTAAATAAGACATGATGATAACTTGATGATAACTCATTGACGTAGTTTTTTGTTGTTTTTTTTTAAATTGATATTTACATGAACATACATAAATAAAAAAGAAGAAGACACAATTTTATGAAATATAAATAATGTCATCCAATTTAAAACACTTCCATTTTAAACCTAAAATTATTTTTTTTCTTTCTTTTGCATCTTTTAGGAGAGGAATGGTGTGTTGATTAGCGTTTTAGGAAGGCAAGATAGAATTGAGGTCAAATAATGGCCATGAACCATGAAAAATAAAAGAAGAAAGAAGAACAAATTATAGAGGTATACTAGAAAGAAAATGGTTTATTTTGGCTATGTACCAAAACAATATTGTTTTGGTGTTTTGGCTTTTTTTTACCTGATTTTTACTGGAAACGACATTGTTTAGCCCAAAACACGTTGTTTTATTTATTTGAAATTTTCATGTTTAAATATAGGTCTTTTAATTTTGCTATCTTTTTAAATTTGGTCCTTGAAGTTTTTTTTTTACCAATTTCAATCTTTTTTCTCAATATTTTTTTCAATATAGTTTGTGATTGCTTTTAAAATGGTCCCTCAATTTAACTTCCTTTTCCAAGTCAATCCTTGTGTTTTTTATTTTTAATTATTTAGTCAATTTTATCCCTTTTTTTTCAATTCATCCTCGATTTTATCTCGGGTTGCATTTTTCCAATCCTTTCATTTTGTTACCTTTTCTAGTTCAATCCTTGACCTACTAATTTTTAATTGTTTAGTCAATTTAACCCTTTTCTCATTTTTTTTCTTCTCAAACTTGTCCTAATTGCATTTTTTTCTTCTAATTTTACTTTTTATTTTTTTTTGAATTTTTTGAAATATTTTTTCACTTTTTTTTGAAATGTTTGTTTTTCTTTTTAAAAAAAAATATTTAAGATGGGTAAAAAATTGAGTTATGATAACTACCATCACTTTCACCGCCACCACCACCACACCGCTTTCACCATCATCACCATTTCATTAACATAGTCATCACAATTATCACCGTCAATTTTCTTACCACTATTACATCATCAAATTGACTATACCATAATCATGAAACATCATTATAATTTTAATAATATTGCATTTTTTTCATACTATTTTAAATCTTATAATTTTTTTATATGAATTGTTTTTGTAGAAAAGCACAGTACAATATTTTCATCTTGAAAATATTTTACGCAACACCGTTTAGATTATAAAAAGGAAATGAAAGTAAAACCCAATGTCATACACATGTTAAGTTAAATGGTAAAGAAGAGAAGGACATTTAAAAAGGATTTTAGGGATATTTTATAATGTGGCAAAGTCTATTTTAGAGTGATCATAAGCAAAGTCTATATTATATATTGCAATAAATGTTTATTACTTAGTTACAACCCATTTCAACCATCGATAAGCTTGTTTGTGATTGATCTAACATAAGTATAATTAATAGTTTGGGAAAAAGGGAAAATAACATGTATAGTTAGAGAAAGAAATTTGACGCAGAATATTCAAATCAGTGCAAATTGAATTATTATTAATATTATCATCAAGTTTTTGGATTGAGTTCAATGGCCTTCATTTATTATTAGTGTTGTTACAACAACAACAACATTAAGTACTACCAATTCAATGCACATATCGTTCTCGAAACCTTTAGGAGATTTCCAGCATAATTTTTAATTTTTGCTCTTTTTGAAAGATATGACTATATAGCAGACATCACAGATCCTTCTGGGTTTCACAAAACGTGTTCGTATGAGCACCTAAAACACATGAGAGAGAGAGAGAGAGAGAGAGAGAGAGAGAGAGAGGAATATATGTGATGAAATTGGACCATTTAAAAAAGTGAAAATGAAAACAAACGTACTATGGAAAAAAAAAGAGTTAGGAAAATAATTGTAAACGTAAATCCCATTGCAGAACCAATATATTAGAAATTTGACCTACTCAATGATCTTGCTCTATCTTTTATTTGACATGATCTCATCAAGATTCCCGCTGTTGAGTCACTAGAGGTTTTGTATCTTCCATAAAGATTCATGCATTGAGAGATTATGGTTAAAATAAACATGCATTAACAATGGTAGAAGTGCTCTTTAATCTCTTACCGTTCTAGTGATTAAGGATGTGTTTAGTATGTGGGATTGGGCATGATAATATAAAATAATGGTGGACTAGCTAGATTGTATTAGACTAGATTTAACTATAATGGAATGGATTGGATAACACGGCTTCCTATCTTCTATTTGATACAAATGACCATGTCAAATGAACCTTTTCCAAGATTTATTTTTGTCTGAGAAATTATTTTAATAACTTATTTTAGTCGTTATAGATTATTTCATAACATTTTCATCCTTATTAGAGCTTTGTGGTCCTCCTATTTTAATTATAATATGTACAATTTAGTCTCTAAATTATTGTTTTTCAATTAAGCCACTATATGTAAATATTTATTCAATATAATTTGTCACATTTTAGTATGCCAAGTCAAAAAATAAATGTGATAAATAAATAATAATAATAAAATTTTGAAATAATGATTTTTGCTTATGGTATTGGAAAAGATTATTCCACTCTGTATGATAGGGCACCAAATTTGCTTTTGGAGACAACTTTTAACAAGATAAGGGTCAATTTTTATCTTGTTCAAAGTTAATGCACCAAACAATCCATAGTATCTTGTCTTATTTAAAATATATACCAAACATATTATAACGTGCTTTGTCCTCTTATGTCATATTTACATAACATACCAAATACTTCTCTTACATGCACTCTTTCAAAGGTATAGTTGTTATGACATTAAAATTAAGGAGACAAAAATTACTACTTTTATTTCGTTGCCGATCAAGGGACGAGACAAGTCGGTATCTATTAATGAATATTCTTTATATAATAATGAATATTCTTTATATTTTTTCTCTCTGAAGGTGACAGAAATAATTATAAAGCTACACGTGTTGGTAATAATACATACATTAATTATGTATTCTTAAGAAGCTACACGCGGCGAATCTTTTGAGGAAATTTCAAGCAAATTCAGACACATAAAATTTTCTTTAACTTGCCCACAACATTAAGCGACAAAAATAATATTTTACTAAACAGATGTTGACACATTAGCTGTTGATGACTAAAGAAAACCCTATGCTGAGAGTATAATCCAAAACAACACAGTCTAGAATACACTGTGGCATTGCAGCGTTGAAGTACTGTGCTTCTACGTCAAAGCAATCCAGTTGTAATCTGTACTATAAATCGATCCCTTTGACCTGTCCTTTTCCTTTCTGAGTCCCAGTTCCAGGCTACTTCCAGGAATTGCTACTTCTAGGAGGCGCTACTTCTTAGCTAGAATCCACCAGCTAGGAAGGAACTTTAGCTGCTTCTTCATCAGCAATTTGTTTCACAAATACTAGTTTGATATTCTCGTGTGAAAATTTCATACCGGAGAAGCTGGTTTTGCTAATGGAATCATTGCATATTTTTTAGTATATAGCATCCATTTCTCTTTTGAATTTATGGGTTTTTGTTTTTTTAACTTAGAAGTTACTTAAAATGTTTGAGGTTAAAATAGTAAAAAAAAAAGATGAAAAAAATAAAAGTGCTAAGAAAATGCTTCATTCATGTTAAAAGTGAAATACCATTTTGTTCTTTTAATTATTTGTATAACACTTAACAAATGCTGGTTAATTTATTAAGTTTTATAGTCTTTTATAACAAAATATTTTACCATGTAACCTCCAATATTTTATATCTTATAATGTTGAAAATCATCTTTAATACATACCAAATGTCTAAGCTAATAAGTTATAGATAAAAACTACTAAACCCAAATTTAATAGGAAAAAAAAACTTCTTAGAAGGCAAAAAAAAAAAAAAAAACCAATAATGGCTTGGGCTACCACTCCTAAGCCCAACAAGCTGCCAAAAGGGACAAGCCCAGGTTGTTTCTTTGGCCCAAGGTGCATGGGCTCGAGTGTGGTAACCTGAGCCCATGTTGGGCATATGCACATGTTAGGTGTAACACCCTAACTTTCATTAATTGATGTTGTCTATGCAAAACTGATTAAAAAAAACCAATAATTTCTTTCTAAAACTTGTTTTTGATATTTTTAGGTTATTATATGGCACACAACCAAAACACACCTAGGCTAGGATGAGTAATGGGTCTGCCCATTATCGCGAGCACTTTTGCCCAATCAGACCTTCAATAACTCACTAATCATGTGCAAGTCCTCACTGAGGTCATGTTAGCAACCTAAAGGCTAAATCAAATCTTGTCACCCCAACAAGCCTTAACACCCTTAAAAGCACACAACGCCCTATCGTCGTAACAACTACCAACCATATCAGATGCTTGTAGAAGATTAAACTACCCAAAGTGGACTAGGCATAATGACATTCATAAGAGTCCTTTAAAGTGTCGCTCAAGCTCCTTTGTCTAAACAAGTATTAAACATTCGACTCTTTAAGAACTACATTTCCAAAAAAAAAAAGAGTCTGGAAAACTATGATGGTTTTTTGGTTCGAAAGGATACGTATAAAAGGTATGTAGTACCTTAGAGTTAGTCATCCAGGATAGTGACTCAGTGCGCAATATCCTCCCCACAACCTTTCAAGGGTTTATGTATGCTTGGTAAAATAATTTGGAACCAAGCTTCATCGAAGGGTTCAATGACTTTTTCATGGAGTTAATGACATACTTTAGCACCAACATACCTACTAATAAATGTTCCATGGAGCTATTTGGTGTTACCAAACAAGAGGGCAAGTATACCCGGATATACTTGAAGAGGTTCAATAAGGAGATGCTCAAGGTGGAAGAGTTGCTTAAGTTAGTAGCTTTAGAGGCCTTGATAAAAGGAGTAAATGAACATGCCCTCTAAAGAAAAGTTTATACCTTACTAGATAGAAGTTTGCTCAAGGTGAAGCAAGTCATGAAAAATCATAAATAGGTGGAAAAATCCAATGTGCTATGATATGGACCTCATTGTTTTTACAAAGACAACCATCATGAAGGACCTTCCAAGTGAACTCATTCTTCTAGTAGAAATGAAAGCTCGAGAAAGAACCATAAGTGACCAACCCATAGGTGTTTGGTGTATCCTAAGCATTTCTTACTTCTTTCAATTAAAATGGAATCACCCATTCAAAGTTATTAGACAAACACTTACCACCTCCAAGACATGTCTCTTTAGAGAACTTCTCTCATACCTATCACTTAGATCACCTTAGGATGTACAATCATAAAAAACTTACCATCTCCAAGACATGTTCCTTTAGAGAGCTTCTCTCATACTTATCACTTAGATCACTTTAGGACAATCATAATGGGAATGTAAGTTTATTTTTAAAACAAAATTAATGTATCTTTAACATAAATTTTCTTTCTACAAATCTCTAGTACAGTCTTAGACTAACATATTCTCCAGGTGATGTTAAAGGACCTCTCACCAATTCACAAGGGGTTGATCTCGTAGCCCTCATTCTCCAGTGCAGTCTTGGACTGACACATTCTCTTGGTGATGCCTAAGGACCTCTCACCAATTCTCCAAGGGTTGATCTCAGAACCTCCATTCTTCAGTACAATCTCAGATTGGAACATTTTCCAGGTGATACCTAAGTGACTCTCACTAATTCTCCAAGGGTTAATCTCGAATCTCTTATTCTTAAGTACAGTCTCGAACTAACAGATTCTCCAGGTGATGCCTAGGAGCCTTTCACCAATTCACCAAGGGTTGATTTTGGATCTCTCATTCTACAATGTAGTATTGGTCTAACACTTTCTTTAGGTGATGCCAAAAGACCCCTTACTAATTCTCCATAGATTGATTTTGGGTCTCATGCCTCTTCAATATAGTCTCAAATTGATATAACTCTCAAGTAGGACTTCCAAGCTTTATATTATCTCCATGGATGATCTTGGATTTCTCACTCTTTGGTACAACCTCTCTCTAGTAGAAGGCTCTCATGCCCCATTTCAGTTTTAGAAGGCTATAGCCCAGTCACTCTTAGAAAACAACTACTCTCCAATGTGGGGCTCTCACGTTTTATGACAATGCGAAGGAGGTCACGTACCTTTTGCACTATAATTTGACCATTCTTTGGTCGGGGCTTCCAATCCTCCATGTCATCACCAGGGAGGCCACAACCCTCCCACTCTTTAGTGAGATCTTTTTTTAATGGTGAGCTCCTAAGCCCCACACCAACAAAAGCCATACATATCTCTCTCTCTAGTATGATCTTGTATTGGTAAATGGCTTTCAAGACTCACCTTATCGCAAAAACTAGGCCTTTTTTTCCTTTTTAAGGGCCTCTTTAACAATTTTAAGCATATTAAACTATTCTAGCAATGTATTATCTAACTTGTTCATGTGATAGTTCATAAGAATTGCTAAAAACTTTGAGGTAATGATTGCATGTCAAAGTTAACACTTAATTCATGGTCCATGATAAAATTCAATTGGCCTAATTTTTAAGTTAACACTCATGGTCCATGATAAAATCCAATTGGCCTAATTTTTAAGTTAACACTTAATTCATGGTCCTTGATAAAATCCAATTGGCCTAATTTTTCTTAAATAACCAATCATTTTTAAAACATGGGTGTTTACCGAAGAACCCTCTATCATCTTGCAGCAAAACAATTTCTTAGAGGTCTCATGCCTCTTAGTCTTATTAACCTCATCAAACTATTCTTTGAGATGCATAATCATAGTATAAAATCTATATTCTCATGCAGCCTTTGAAGTTCATGTGAGATATTAGCTAACATCACACATACAACTTGTTCATCATCATCAACATAGCATTGATGTTCATTCATAACTTTTTCTTTAGTATCCTCAGCAGGGGCATTTAGAATTGTATTTTCTAGAACAAACAACCTTTTTGTCTTACTTGAGAACAATTCTCAAATTTTAGGGCTAATCCAAGAAATTTATTCCAATCAATTTGTTAGCATCAAGTATGTTTCGTAGGGATATGCTACTATTTATTTTAATCTACCAACCTATTTATATAAATATAGAGAGTATTAGTTTCATGCATACATATTTAAATTCCAAATTTAGATAAGGTTTATAATTTCAATTTGGTCTCCCATTATTTTCTTGTAAATGAATAGCCCATTTAATTTATCCGACTTTGAGTGACTCAAGTCATCTTTATGCATATAAAATTGAAAGACAACTATTAATGTTCTCAACATGTACTTAATATATTAAAAAGAGATTTATTATCAATTAATTAGGTCTCATACATAACATGACATAACATATATATATATATATATATATATATATATATATATATATATATATATATATATATATATATCATAGATAACAATTTATATATAAACATACACCCCTAGCATACCATTCTAATTGGAAATTATGGATATAGCTAACCTAATTCCCTCGAGCCATTAAATGGAATTAGATGGTCAAATCTGAGGTAGCTATTGTAAATCTTCATAAGTCTTTTGCAAGCACCTTAATTATAGCCTTCATCATTATTTGTTTCTTCGTCTTGGATTACAAAATAATTTCCTATCTAAATTCATACATTTCTAAATTACATAAAATTTACATAATTAATTATGAAACATTGAGTTATATTTGAGGGGAATTAGATGAAGAAAGAATTTACAAACCTAGATGAAAAATAGAGATAAAACAAGACACATAGACCCTATTTAATAAAAATTACAACCATTCAACCATCAAATAAAAACACAATCACATTGATCTTTAATGTCTATAACCATCCATCATGTATAAAATCATCTTAATATCATGATAAATTACAGTGCATGCTTCAATCTCAATTATTGGCTTTATGTGCTACTATAAAATAATATTTCTAACACTTAGAAATATTCAATCAATTCTAATTTGTTAATTTTCCAAACAAAACAAATTTTATTTAACATTATTTACATTAATAACATTTTTTAAAATTTAATAAGAAAATTAATCACATTAAAATTCTTATTAATATCCTAAACTATTTTAGGATTAATTCAATAAAATTTTCTAGCCTTAAAAACACTCTCATTGTTTTGGAAAAATCATTTTTCTAAATATTATTTAAATTAAATCATTTAATTAAATAAATCCTAATCCCATTAAGAGACTATAAAACTAAAAAAATTGAATTAAACAATTTAATTCATTCTTAATTCTATTAGACAAATTAATTCTTTAATTAAAATAATTTTAGGAATAATTTTTTTAATTAAATCCGAATCATATTAGAAAAATTAATTCTATAATTAATTTAATTTCAGTTTCATTTAAAATAAAATCAAAAATTTATTTGTGGGGGTTAAAAAAGAATAAAGCGAAGGGTAAAAGGGTATTGTACATTAAAATAAATCATATGGTCATGAGATAAAAGGGGATGGGTAAAGGGGTAAAGTACCCCAAAACCCTAAAACCATCTCTTTCTCCCCTTCTTCTTTCATGTGTCGCTAGTAGGGCATCACGCCCTTGCCATCAACATGCTTTCTAGTGGCATCTACAAAAACGCAAGGCTACTGCCTTGCGCAACCATGATGGTTAGCGCTGTCGGTAGTGGCATGCTTGGGTGCTCCCAACAACGTCAACATCCAGCGTGTTTGGCGCTACCACCTACGACACCAAATAACATGATTTTTCCCGCTAACCCTTGATTGAATTTTGTCTAGATCTGGAAATTCCATCCAGATCTGACCAGAATAATAATTGGGTGATGAAAAATATTTTTTTAAAAATCCATTTTAAAAAATCATTAGAGAAAAATTGACTTTTTGGAAAAAATATTTATTTCCCACATAAAATTAATTCATAACTAACATCAATAACAATTAAAACATGCAATCAAACAACCTTAATTGTTCTAACAAAGGTTCTAATACCACTATTAGGTTCCTGAATGTCATACATATAACAAGAACAATAAAACAAAATTATTTAGGAATCTCTACGATCCCATTCGACAGATTTAGAGTTATTTAGGGATTTATTACTTGAAGATTTGATCTTCTTAGACTTTAAATAATTCTTTAAAGGCCGGGTTGTCGCAAATCACAAGTTGTCCAATTGTCCGGTCTCCAATGGTAATTCACACGAACTACCAGTAAAATATCTCTTATATCCCTATTTAGGAGAGAGAGATTGCTATGCTTAGAGTTTTAGCTCTCTATTCTGTAACTTACGTAGTTTTTCTTTCTAAAAGACAACAACTTCTAAATAAAAGGCATAACTTACTATTTATGGGATATTTTAAAAAACCCAACAAATTGAAAAAAATATCAATTTGCCCCCTAAATAATATTCATATATTAATTCAAGAAAATTTTAGAAATTAACTCGATCATATCCTTACTTGATAATTCCTATATTAATTATATTGTAGTTCTTAATTTTTAAAATATATTTTAATAAAGTCATACTTATTTAAATCATCCTAATTTAATTTATGACTAATGATTCTTAATGTGTGTGACCCATTAGGTTCCTAATTTATTGACCTAGATATAAATTATAATTATAATTATAATTAAATAGAATTTATATTTGAATAATTAATTAATTTATATTTGAAGATCATGTGCGTCGTCTAGCAACATGTTATGATCCCTTAAATATTAGAAAAGTCATTAGTGGTTTGACTTAATTTTTCAGTGATCAGTTTTTTAGTGTAATAAATATTTTTTCATCAATAATGCTTCGATTTAACATTAAAGCATGAAGTATGTTTGCTACGTTAAATCATGTTTGTTCTCTATGTAATTGTCATTGAACATTTAAATAAGATTTGAAACTCTTTTCAAATTTCATTTAACCTTAGCCAAATATTTTTTTAGTCAATACTATTTGAGAACACATGAAACATTTTATCTAATTCTCCTAGGGTGATGAATCATCTCTTGATCATTCAAGTGCCTTCATATAGTTTATGCTATGGATACCTACCTCTTTATGACCTTGATTAGGATAACATGTAACAAAATCAAAGCATAACATTCTTTATAAAAGATAACTTAGTGATCTCAATTCTAAGGATTAGTTACACAACCATCACGTGAGTTTTTTCATAGATATAGGTGATATCTCTATATGGAATTCTCACGCGGGTCATTTTAGTATAAATATCATATGACAAGCACCCACATACTAGTTCTAGGTATCCTTTATACCTCGGTTTACGAGAAAAACTGCTTCCTTTCATAAAGAAAAAAATATAATATGTACCGGTTTCTACAACTCTAATAAATATCAAGTATTTAACAGAGCATTGAGTATGAATATTTTAGGAATAATACTTTGATGTAATAGGAATCCTATAATTATATCAACTTTATAATTTCATTAACCTAATATTTTAGGAACAATATTTTTGTCACATAAACTTTATTTTTACTCTAAATTCATAAATAAAATATTAGATTTATTAACCTAATATTATATGAATTTTAAAGATAAATTAAAACTTTAATAATAATAAATATATATTTACTTTAACATAATAACTTACACCACGTATAACCAACTAATTGGTTACGGAGCATTTTAGAGTAACAAAATAATACTTTAATAATTAATCATCTATAATTATACAAGCATGTAGCAAAAACAGTAACATGATTTTTTTTCATTGAATTCATAAATCATGCTTAACCTATAACAACTTAATTTTATAATCCAAGATAAACTATGTAATTAACATATTAACAAACTATAACTCAATTTCAAACAATCACCACAACACCTACATATAAAGTTTAACCAAACATAACATGCATTATTAACTTAATATTTAAAATCACCTCACTAATGTGCAAACAAAGTTGCCATTCTTCTTTTCTTTTGGTGTCCACCACTAAAAAGTACCTAAAACTGGCAGAAAAGTGTTAAAATCAACAACGGAGGAAAAAAGCCAAGTGATTTTCACTCAGACAGGCTTTCGAAGTCCACTCACTGTTGTTTGAGGTGCTTGGTCGCTGAGGATTGACAGTAACAACGAGAGAAGAAAGAAGGGATAGATAAAAGAGGAGACAGATAAATGGGTGCAGGATAAAAATTCTACAGAACATGTCTCTTTCTTTCCATAGTAAGATATAGAAATTTTTTAATTAGCAATAGCTTGCCAACGTACAGTGGTATAAAAAAAAAAAACGAGAGTGTGGTTGGTAATTTATTAGAATTTATCAACATGACTGATTTTGACTAGCAATTTGTATATATAAATTTATTAAAAACATATGATTTTGGGTGGTAGTTGCCTGGAAATAATTAGCAACAACAAGACCACTTGAGGGAGAGTTTGAATATTATAATCTCTTTTAAAAAAAAAAATAATTTTGTTAATTAAATTGAGGGAGATATTCAAGTTTTAAGTTCAAAAGAAACTTTTACGGACTTCATCTAGCCTTGATTATATATATAGAAATGATAAATAAAATTAATTTCTTATTTGATTATCTATCACCTTTGCTTGATCTCTGTCTCTCTGTTAGAGGCCAAAGCCGCGGAACAACCGTAGATTGGGCACTCCTTTCACGTTCTTCATCTGGCATTCGAATCCAATCTAGCTATCTATCTCGATTGCAGATCTCAGGCCTTTTGAGTTCTTATATATATATATATAAATATATGCACATGGATATCCATCGAGCCCCACGTCGGTAATCTAAACGAATCGTAATATTCAATCTCAAAAGAAAATGAAAGGAAGAAGAAGAAGAAGCATAATATTCTCTTGTCTAATTTCTATTTTTTTATTTGTTTTCTCCCTCTCAACTGCTGTTTATTCTCTGGGTTTTGTCAGTAGAAATCTACAACACAATCTTGAGAGGTATCTTAACCCTGACATGCTGACATGCCAATGTAAACACATATTATAGATATGCATCTTCAACATGCATATATACATATTTAATGATATGTAATTAAGGAAGTTAATTAACTACAGCACTTGAAATCTAATGATGTTATAAATCCTGTTGCTTGATATTAGTGCGGCTGCCTGTGGACCCATCAGATTTTCTCAAAGCCTGTATTCTGTCCCAACTTTGTTCCCAAATCAGAATCTTAATCTTGTGTAAATTGGTATCTTTGTCAGATCACCAGAGCTTAACCACTCTTAATTAGTTTCTCTTGTTAATTATATTTGCATGCTATAGAAATGTAAGTATTTCCTTCATGGCGCATGCCTTGGCTTAAGTATGGAATTTGAAGTCTTAAGCTCCTTCATCAACGATTTGATTAGTCGTAGGTTGGGAAGTGGGGACTTGTCGAAAATATGAACACAACCACTGCTATTAAAACAACAAGGCAATGAGAGAAGCATCGTTATTCTTGAGCCATTGAAACAAGCAAACAATTAAATAAATAACACCGTCCTCATCAACAACCACCATATTCGATGTGTATCTTCCACGAAGATTGAGATAAAGGAGAGCTTTGACAAGATGACAGAAATGAACAGTTGTCATTGGAGATAAAACTCTCAAGTGTAAAAAGGGTCAGAGTTTTTATATTACTTGCATTACAGAATCAATGATTGATATTTTGCAGTTTTTTTATTCTCAAGAACCCAGCAAGTTGCGGGGAACTTTAACACTTCAAAGCCTCCGAGAATTCCCTATATATTTGTGGGTTACTGACGAAGTTTTCATTCAACAATTCTATTCCCTTCTGCTCTTCTCCTTCGCCTTCTCTACTCGATCCCCACACCTAATAGCTTTCTTAATCCAAGAGTAGAGGCCTTGGCCTTACTGTCTGCGCAAGAAAGCTTATTAGGTACTGCAAGAAATCTAATTATGGCCATAGAGATTGGGCAACCCGCTGTTGGACTATCAAAAGTCGCAGTTTCCGAGACTCACGGAGAAGACTCTCCGTATTTCGCAGGCTGGAAGGCATACGATGAAGATCCTTACGATGAATCATCTAACTCATCTGGAGTTATACAGATGGGACTGGCAGAAAATCAAGTGAGTAGTCCCGGCAGGACAATATATCAAGCAAACCATCTGATATTTTATATTTTAGACCTTGTAAAAAGTTTCTCACTTGAGCTAATGTACGTGTTGTTCCTTTTTTACCAGGTTTCATTTGATTTGTTAGAAGAGTACTTGGAACAGAATTCAGAAGCATCTAGCTGGGGAGAAGGAGCACGAGGCTTTAGAGAAAACGCCTTGTTTCAAGATTACCATGGACTCAAATCTTTCCGACAGGTTCCTTTTCTCTTAACATCATGATTTGCAGCTCTGTGCTCTGGACAAATGTATAGAAAGAAAATCCTGACATGTGAACGGCTTTTGTGAACAGGCAATGGCAAGTTTCATGGAGAAAATCAGAGGTGGCAGAGCAAAATTTGATCCTGATAGGGTAGTCCTGACAGCCGGCGCTACTGCTGCTAACGAGTTGTTAACCTTCATCCTAGCCGATCCCGGTGATGCTTTGCTAGTTCCCACTCCATACTATCCAGGGTAAGAACTGTCCTAAATGAACTTCTCTTGAAGGAAATTCATTCATGTGCTAGCTTCATGTTCATATATTGATCTCATCTAACCTACGTTAGCTCTAATTGGTCTTGTTTCCAGATTTGACAGAGATTTAAGGTGGAGGACAGGTGTAAAAATTGTACCAATACATTGTGATAGTTCAAACAATTTCCAGGTCACTCTTGAAGCCATGGAAGCTGCATATAAGCACGCGGTAGCCATGAACATTAAAGTAAGAGGGGTACTTATAACAAATCCTTCAAATCCACTTGGTGCCACAATCCAGCGCTCTGTCCTAGAGGAAATTCTTGATTTTGCCAAGCGCAAGAACATCCATGTCGTGTCCGACGAAATCTACTCAGGATCCACCTTCTCTTCATCCGAGTTCGTGAGCATTGCTGAAATTCTTGAAGCTCGTGGATACAAAGATTCAGAAAGAGTTCACATTGTTTACAGTCTTTCTAAAGATCTAGGTCTTCCAGGTTTTAGAGTTGGAACTATTTACTCATACAATGACAAAGTTGTTACCACTGCAAGAAGGATGTCCAGCTTCACCTTGATTTCTTCACAAACACAACACATGCTGGCTTCGATGTTGTCTAACGAGGAATTCACAGAGAACTACATTAAGACAAACAGGGAGAGACTAAGGAGGAGATATGAAATGATAATTCAAGGACTGAAAGATGCCGGGATAGAGTGTTTGAAAGGCAATGCTGGGTTGTTTTGCTGGATGAATTTAAGTCCATTGCTGGAGGCCCCTACAAGAGAAGGTGAACTGGCTCTTTGGAAGTCTATCCTCCATGAAGTGAAGATCAATATATCTCCAGGCTCTTCTTGCCATTGCTCTGAACCAGGATGGTTTAGGGTATGTTTCGCTAACATGAGCGAGCCCACGCTAGAAGTTGCCCTCAAGAGAATACATAATTTCATGGATCAAAGGAAAACAGAAGCAATTGAATCTCCTCCACAGCATTAGTCTCCGAATTTTTTAATGGCTCCGGTCATTTTGATTCTGTTAGATGCCAAGACCTTTTTGCAGAATTGGGCTTGTCTCATTATAGTGTAAATCACATATATATTCTTGTTTTCTTGCTTCAGTAAGCAAGTTCCCTATAAATTCCATTTGTATAATTGTGATACCACTGCAAGAAGTCTTCACCAAAGAGTTCCATTCATTATGTCTTTGACTTTGTTACTCTATTATTCAAGAAAGCAACGCGTTTGACTTTAAGCTTAACGCAAGTTACTTTTCATATATATATATATATATAAAACTAACATAAGTTATTCCACAAATAAAAGATAATTTTTTGAGATACTTGTCATAGCATATAATAATACCATTCTACTATTATATCATATCAGGGCAAGCCAAAAAAAGAAAAAGAAAAAGAAGAGCAAAACTATAACCTCTACATGTATATATTTTTTTTTATTAATATGAGTATGCGGGTTAGTTTACGCGTATCTTTACTAATTTCAGGAGCTCTGAAGTTAATGACTATATAAGTCTCTAGTGGCCATCATATTAGCAACCACATAGCTCGAATCTGAAATCACAGGAGGAGTAAATCTCTTGGTCCCAAACTCTTACCTCTGGACCACCTACTAGATAATTACTTTTACCTATATTATCACTTGCAATAATATAATCATCGCTTTCAGATTTTACGAATTTGTATTTACATGAAATGGAGCCAGATGATGATTTTATACCTTGTCTAATTATTATTTTTTTACTAATTATTCTATATTAACTTTCTAACTTCTCGATTTTGCTGGGGCAGGCCTTAAAATTGTTGATCATATAGTACTTGATGCCACGAACTGATTCAAAGCAATTAGCTTCCACACCAAGTACACAACAAACGATCTTGTTTAGAGTCCGATCACGACACTCTTTGACATTATTAGCACTTAATAAAAAACAATGGATGTGCGCTTGAAAGATTATGATTTATGATAGTTAAGCGGCTCTTTGTGGCCAAAATATATATATAAATATACACACACACACCTCATGGTTAGGTTGGAAGGTTGAGCACAAATCGAGCTTTTGACATTTGATATATAGTATATGCATATATTTGCTTTCTTTTAGCAAGCTTGAACAAACAAATTGGAGAGGTAATGTTTGGTTGTTGTCCCGGAGATGGTAGGAACAAAGAAGAAAAAACAGAGTAGGAGACGGAGATTAAATTGTTTTTTTTTTTTTTTTTGTAATGGTATATAAAACAAAATGAATATCACTATATTTTATTTAGTTAATGATGGATAAAATATAATAAAATATATGAATGTTCATTTTATCTTTAATATATATATTTTTTTTATCAAACTTATATATTATTTTTTAAAAAATAAGATATTAATTTTCTTTTAGTTTAATTTACATTGAGTTTTGAAATTAATAATAGTATAATAGTCATAGTTATAAAATCTAAATCGACTCGGCGGGTTGCCCCTGGACCCAAACAACTCACGTTTAAACTGGTCTGAATTTAAAAAAAAATCAAGGAAGGATTGACTCAACTTGACCCAGTCAAAAACTCGGGTCAACCTGCAACCTGATCAACTAAAGGTAAAATTCAGTCAAAACTTAAGTAAAAAACTCATTGATTTAAAAATAAAAAAATAAAGTTGTTCAAAACTACGCTATTTTGATCTTTTGTTAAAAAAAATAGGGTTGACGTGAGTCAACACTCCTTACTCCTAACTTAAGCCTTGCTCCAAGTTAATTTTCAGATCAGGTTTTTAAACTATAATAATAATTATTTTTATTTTCATATTCTTTAGTTGAACAAGTTTAAAATTGAGAGTTTTTTTTACGAGGAATATTTTAGAAATAAAAAAAGTAAATAGTTTCTCGATACAAGTCCCTTGTGTATCTTTTATTTTGAAAATATATAAATTTATTTTAAAATTATTTAAGATATAGATTTATTTTTATATTTTTATTTCTGTCTTTTCAACTAAATATTTTTTTTATTATCTCTATCTTTCTTCTTTGAAGATAATAACTAAACACTCTCTATGCATAGTTTAATCAAGATGTAATTAATCATTAGACAAGATTTTGTAAGCATTAATTCTACAAGCTTTTGGTGTGATCATAGCTTAATACCAAACAAATGATCCTCCAGAGGATATCGTTCCAAATAAAAAACAGCTACTGATTAGGTTATCTAGCTAGAATGACTACAATATTACATTGTTTATAACATGATCAGAAGATTAGTTATTTCATCGATCATATCATTATGTGCTTCATATGATAATTAAACTATGATAACTTTATGAGCTGCATCATATATACTATGGTTTTTTTTAGATGAATGTATTTTAGATGAACAGACTTTTTTATATATTATAAATAAAATATTTTTCTCTCTCTCTCTCTCTCTCTCTCTCTCTCTCTCTCTCTATATATATATATATATATATATATATATATATATATATATATATGTACATTGTTGGAGATCATATATAATTATTTGGTTGCGGTGTCCGTGCAGCCTGTGTTGATTGTAGGGAAGAGTTGTAATTGATTTTTCTTTCAAATAATATGTTAGAAAATTTGTTTTAAAATCATGGTTAAAAACCATATTTTAAGCCAAAATTAAAACCAGTTGGATTGTCCAAACTATTAAAAGTTGTTCTTCAACATAAATTATGAATAACTAAAAAATTGGTCTCAAGAAATTCTTAATTGAAATGTTTTTTTTTAAACCTAAAACCTTTAATCCCGCATAAAAAAAGAAAGATTGTCTTATACTTTGCATATTGAAAAGTTGAAGGGTCATACATGAATATAAACAAAGTAGAATGAATGTAATTAGCCAACAAATGCATGGCTCAAGTTTGGGGCTTCATACCGAGGACTCTAAGTTAGGGTTTGGGTTTGAGTTTATTTTCTGCTAACTTATTTTGGATTTAGATTTAGATTTATTATAAGTTAATTATTTGATCAATAAATAATTATTTTTTTCAACTCATTTATATATTTTTTGTTGGGTTCCCAAATATCATATATACAACGGAAACAATAAAATAAAATTATTTAAGATTTCCTAGGATTCTATTAGACACATCCAGAGTTGTTTAAAGGCTAAGTAGTTGAAAACCACAAGTCGTCCAATATTTCGGCCTCCAACGATAATCTATATGAACCACTAGTATAGCTTATTATTTATAGAAAAATCTGAAAAACCTCATAAATTGATAAAATATCAATTTTTCCCATTGAATAATATCCATATATTAATTCAAGATAATTTTAGAAATTAACTCAATCAAATCCTTACTTGATTTTTATAGGTCTAAAAATATAATCCTTATATTAATTATATTCTAGTCCTTAATTTATAAAAAATATTTTAATCAAGTCATACTTAATTAAATCATCCCTGTTTAATTTTTGATTAATAATTCTCATTATTTGTGACCCATTAGGTTCCTAGTATGTTGACTCAAATATAAATTATAATTAAATAGAATAGAATTAATTAATTTATTATTAATTCAACAATCGATTAATTGTATTTGAAGATCAGGTGCATTATCTAACAACATGTCATGATCTTCCAAATACTAGAAAAGTCATTAGTATTTCACTTAACCTTTCAGTTAACAATTTCTCCGTGTAATAAATATTCTTTCATCAATAATATTCTAATTTAACAATAAAGCATAAAGAAAGTCTGTCATGTTAAATCATGTTTATTTTCTATTTAATAATCATTTATCATTTGAATAAAATTTGAAACTCTTTTCAAATTTCATTCAATTTTGGCAAAGAATTTCCAGTCAACACTATTTGAGAGCAGATGAAACATTTTATTTAATTCACCTAGGATAATGAATCTTCTCTTGATCACTCAAGTGCCTTCATATAGTCCATGTTATACCAAATGTCTGCCCCTTAATGACATCGATTAAGATAACATGTAACAGGATCAAAGAATAACATTATCTATATAAAATAATTTAGTGATCTCAAGTCTAAGTATCACTTACATAATTGTCAAGTTAGCCTTTCCTTAGACATATGCAATCTCTTCATAAGAGATTCTTATGCGAGTTAGTTCACTTATGATAAACACCTATATATTAATTTTAGGTATCCCTTATACCTCAACTGTATGAGAACAACTGCTTCCTTTCATAATGTAAAAAACATAATATGTTTCAGATATTACGACTCTTAAATACTCTAATAAATAGTATTTAAGAGAGCATCGACTAGGAATAATTTTATAATTTTCTTTGCAAAACATTTGTGTTCCATGAACTTGATCTTTATCTAGATTCATAAATCAAATATTGAATTCATTAATCTAATATTATATGAATATTAAGATAAATTAAGTTTTTATTAATAATAAATATGTATTTACATGAATATAATAATACCACGTGTAACCAACTGATTGACTATAAAATATATTAAACTAACAATCATCCACTTGCATAAAGCTAATTACTCATGTATAGAATACTATATTGCTCTATATAACATTAATGTTTTTGCATGGATAGTGACTTAGTAGGAGGATCTTCTAGATTCTCTTCGATGGATACTCTCTCTTTATCTTTATATCTTTTATTTAATTGATTTATCAAATCAAATAGAATTTCTTAAATACTTATTTGGATAATTGATGAGACCTTGGTTTCTTTACTTATGCAATGGCTCCATTATTATCACAATACTTGACAATTGGATCAACAATGCTAGGAACCAACCTAGTTTATTGATGAACTTCTTAATCCAAATAACTTTTTTGTTTCCTTAAACATGGAGGTGTAATTTTATGCAGTTGTAGAATCAATTGTGCTCTCTTCTTTGGAACTCTTCTAACTGAAAGTATTACCATTTAGAATAAAACATATATTGACTAGTATTCACTATTTTTTCAATATTTTATTGAAAAAATCTTGATTCAAATAATTTTGAACTTCTAGTTTATCTTCTTCATTAATGGATTCTATAGCCAAGAATGAGAAACCATTTCCATCATATCTCTCTTAATCTATGTCTTAGAATACATGTCTTTTGAGGGAGGTGTTTTATGCAAAATAGATAAGAATAAAATCTTAGATTCTTCCATGCTAAGCTATTTTAGCATTTAGTCTGCATGTATGAATTAAGACAATATAAACAACCTTCTAGATCTATCTTTATATCTAATATATAGGTTGCTTCTTCTAAATTCTTTATCGAGAGATTCATGGACAACAAAAACTTTATTGATTAAAGTAAAGATATCTCGTTTCTTAACAATAATATGTCATTTACATATAATATTAGAAAAACAACACCACTTCCACTAACCTTTTATAAACACAAGGTTTATCCATTTTTTGATGAAACCAAATATGTTGATTATACCATCAAAATTGGATATTTCTACTCCTTAAAGCTTGCATTGTATATTTATACATTGCCTTTCATATTAGCTTTACTCTTAAAGATCCATTTAGATTCATTAGGTTTTATCCCTTTAGGTGGATCAAAAAAGTTCTGAACATGGTTAGTATATGAAATCCAAACTTCAAGTCATTTCTTGGAATAAATATCATATATTACTTTCAAGTTATTGGTAGGCTCATCAATTATGAGCAACATGTCATTCACAACTTCCATAAGAGGTCTTTATGTCATTAGAGAATCTCATTTATAGTGATTTTTATTTCTTAAAGTTCAGGCTGGATGTAGTGTTCTAAAAGGTATAGAGAATTTCATTCTCTTTTAGATAATCCTTAAAATATTTGGTCAAAATATTAAGCATTTCGATCCAATCAAAGTTTCTTAATACTTATTCCAATCTGTATTTTAATTTTATTGCAATTTATATTGAACCTGGTTATATTAAATTCAAGTATATACAAACCATTTGTATAATAATAGGATCTATAAAAACATGATTATTATAAAAGAACAATATTTTTCTCAATAATAAATTTAAATTCATTTAATACTAAATAAAATGAAAACAATGTCTTAAAACACTGGAACAAAATAACAATTATATAGTTATAGTATCAACTCATTAAGCAAAACAAAATAACTAACTCCTACAACTAATGCATAAGTAGTTCCTATAGCTAGTGCAGTAACCCCTGCTTCATTACTAAGTTGTAGATCCATTTTGTTTTTAGCTAATATTCTAGTTTTCTTTACCTCCTACATGTAATTGCAAAAGTGAAAACAACATTTGGTATCCAATACCGAAGAACTATAGTGCAAAGTAGTAAGATAGTTTTCAATGATAAACATACTTGAAGTAGAAGCTTCATTAACCTTCTTTACCTTCACGGTTGCAAGGTATTCCTTGCAATTCCTTCTCTAATGTCCTTCATTACCATAATGATGACACATGCCCTTATCTTTCTTAATGTCCCAGTAGGTTTGTTTATTTTAGAGACAACATTCATATTCTTTTTATCCTTTTTCTTAGACATTCTAGAAGATTGAACTAGAAGAACTGGCCTTTTGAGTAGTCTTAAGCATATTAAACCATTCTAGCAATGTACTAGCCATCTTGTTCATGTGATAGTTTATAATAAATTGCGTAAAGCTTTAGGGTAATAATTGCAAGACCAATTCAACACTTAACTTATGATCAATGACAAAAAACCTAATTGGCCCAATATTTCAATATAACCAATCATTTTTCAAAACATAGGTGTTCACCAAAGAACTTTATGTCATCTTGCAGCGAAATAATTCCTTAGAGGTCTTATACCTCTCAGTCTTATTAGCCTAATCAAACAATTCTTCGAGATACATAATCATAGTATGAATATCCATATTCTCATACTTCCTTTGAAGTTTAGGTGAAATATTTGATAACATCATACATGCAGTATGTTCATCGTCATCAACATGACGTTGATATTCATTTCTAACTTCTTCTTCAGCATCCTCAACATGGGCATTTGAATTTAGATTTTCTAGAAAAAAAAACAACTTTTTTTGTCTTGCTTGAGAACAATTCTTACATTTTGGTGCTAATATAAGAAATTTGGTCTAATCAATTTGTTAGCATCAAGTATGCTTCGTAGGGATATGTTACTATTCATTTTAATATATCAAACTATTTAAATAAAGATATAAAGTATTAGTTTTATGCATACATATTTGAATTTCAAATTTAGATAAGGTCTTTAAATCTAATTTGATCTTTCATTATTTTCTTGCAAATTAATAGCCCTTCCTATTAATTCAGGAAATCTTGCTTAGATTCTCCTAGTGGGCTAGGATCTTATTTAATTTATTCAACCTTGAGTAACTCAACAAATCAAAATAAATTCAATTAAATAGATAACATAGTTTATGAATCATATCTCTATGTGACTCATAGTTTATCAATCATGTTTTTAACCTTATATCATCATGAGTGACTCATTTGAATCATATAGGTTAGATAAGTAGAACCTAATTTTATAGCATTAAACATATTTGATTAACGATAATCTTGAGTGACTCAACAAGTTATCCATGAATAAAACTATGACTTCATACATATAAAATTAGAAGGCGATTATTCATGTTATCAACATGTACTTAATATATTGATGAGAGATTTATTATCAATTAATTAGGTTTTATACATAAAATGGCATAACATGTATACATTTCATACACAACAATTTATATATAAGCATACACTTCTACCATGTCATTCTAATTAGACTATTATAGATATATCTAAGCTAATTTTCTCGAGCCATTGAAGGGAATTAGATGGTCAAATCCTAGGTAGTTGTACCAACTCTTCATAAATCCATTGTAAGCACCTCGATTGTAGCCTTTATCGCCATTTTGTTTCATCTTAAATTATATAATAATTTTCTATCTGAATTCCCATGTTTCTAAATTACATAAAATTTATATAATTAATTAAGAAATCTCGAGATATATTGAAGGGGAATTAGATGAGGAAATAATTACAACCCAAAAGAAAAAATAAAGATAAGGCAGGACACACAGGCCCTATTTAATAAAAATTACAATCATTTAACCATCAAATAAAAGCACTATCACATTGGTCTTTAATGTTTATAATCAACCATCATGCATAAAACATTTTAATATGCATAATGAAAAATATATTGCACGTTATTCTAATTATTGGCTTTATGTGCAATTTAAAAGTAGATTTCTAACACTTAGAATTAGTCAATCAAATCCAATTTGATAATTTCCTAAAAAAAAATTTCGGCTTAAAAAACTCATTAAACTAGAAAAAATATTTAATGAAACCATTAATTAAATAAATCCTAATCCCATTAGGATATTATAAAATTAAAAAAATGAATTAAACAATTTAATTCATTCCTAATCCTATTTGAAAAATTAATTCTACAATTAATTTAATTTAGTGTATAAAATCTAAACTTTATTTATAGAGGGTAAATTCATAATTTACCTTAAGATCCTAAATTGTAATGACTTTATTTATGAGGTTGAAATTGTATACGAAATCATCTAACATATTGATTTATCTTAGGTTAAAATATCATGGAAATCTAATTTTAGAAAGTCCCCAGGTTAAATACTATCAGTGTATGGGCAATTATAAAACATAAAACATTGAGGAAAAAGTTAAGTAAGGGCATAATGGTAACTTAGCCCACCATTTAACCCCAATTACTATTTACACTATTGTTCATACTAAATAGTAGTAGAAGAGAGAGAGAGAGAGGCTCCCTCTTAAGTCTTCTTCAAGAACATCATGATAGTTCTTCCAATAACAAAAATTATGAGCTTTGAATGCATGTAAGTAATTTCTTATAATTTTTTGTTAGAGAAACAAGCTTAGATTGACATTGCAATGAGAAGTACAGCTTGAGAAACCAAGTGTAAAGTTAAAGGAGGAAGAACACTTAATATCATAGTTATGATTAATTGAAGTTTTGGATTTATATTGCACAATAGTGGCTGAATCTTTCTTCATAGTCATAGGTGGTTCCTTTTTGTTCCCCATGGTATTTGATTTTAATAAGGCAATTCTTTCTTATAATTTAGCTTCCAATTAGAAAATAAACCTGAATTGCCTTATTGGTATATACTATCATTTCTTTTCAACTGCCTTTTTTATATTGTTAATCATGTGAACCATATTCTCTATCTCAACATAATATCTATATTCTATATCTTAACATAATGTTATAACTCAACCTCATTATTCATCTCTCTATTCAAACAATTCAAAAACCTTGTCACTGTAGCCTTTTTATCCTCCACAATATTAGTTATAATCATAGTAATCTCTATCACCTTGTGGTAATCCTCAACACTCTTAGATCCTTGAGTCAAACTCTGCAATATTTGAAGTAGTTCTTTATTATAATATCTAAGAACAAGTCTTTTTCTCATGATTGCTTTTGTCTCATCCCAAGTCTATATGGGTCTTTCTCTATTCTTTCTTCTACTTTAAGCAATTTTATCCAACCAAATAATAACATAGTCAATAAACTCAATAACAATAAGTTTTACCCTTTTTTTCTTATAGTATCAGTGACAATAAAAAATTAACTCTCCTTTCTTTCCCCATAACAAAAATGTGCTTCAAAATTGTTTTTCCCTGAAAAGCAAGAATCTTTATCTTAATACTCCTCGAATTTATATCCAAAACATCATGAAAACTACCTTGTTGGTTTGCTCTCTTATGGTCAAAATGTATTTATGGCCGAAATCCCTTATACTTATGGTTTCTATGCTGCTAAAACCTAGCATTATAATCATGATCAAAATCCTCGACCCCTTATCTATATTTTCAGCTATAGATTTTTCTGAAGGTGAAATAAGTTGTCTCATAGGCCTTCTACCCTCAGGACCTCTATAGCTTGGCCCATCTTAAAGGCTAGCTACCTCAATTCTCAATATATCCATCTCATTCATAACCTCTCAAAACCTTATATTCATCAACTTCAATTATTATTGCATGGCCAAATAACCCTATTTTGGATTATTCTTATCCTTTGATAGTGATGATCCACTTTTAGTTGACATCCATAAGATCTGAAAATCATGTTAGTAGCATGAGAAATATATCCTTACACACTCTGTCATATGTGTACACTCTCCTAATGTTTCATACAATTGTTTTGGCTTTTTACTATAATAAGTTCATCTTTCACCATTTACCACTCAATCTAAAAACTTCTAGTTCTTTAAGGAATTAATTCACAATAAATCAGAAAAATTAACAATTTAATAGTGTAATCCAAAATAATATAAAGACTTAAGAAACAATAAAAACTAAAAACTATCAATATGAAACTACGAATACAAAATCGCAAATAGTAAAGCGAATTTGTGCGAAATATGAACAATATAAAGACATAAAAAAATTACAAAATTAAAAGGACTAATTAAATAAGATTTAAATAATCAAACTAAGCAAAAAACTACTTTTTTTATTGACTTAGCTGAAACTATATATATAAAAAAGAAGCAAATATTGATGCAAAACTATAGTCTTTTTATTTGTTAAATTTAGTTTTTTTTAAAAGGAATTTTAAAAAAATTAAATTAAATTAATTGATTAAATATAAATATGAGATGTTCACTTCATAGTATTTTATTTAGTTTGCTTTATGGGTCGCTGCTCTAACGGTTTATACATCCTCTTTTGATGTCATTGTTCAACCTTTCATAGTGGTGCTAGAACCATCTGAGTGAGCTCTTTCTAGTGGTGGGATAGTGTCATAGTGAGGCAACGATAAGTTTTTAATAGGTTTTTTTTTCTTCTCTTCCTGAGTATGATATTGGCAAATAGCTTATTTTATATTTATAGGTAATTATAGCCAATTTCTTTGTTCGTTATCCATTTTTTTTATATTATTAAATTAAAGAGCTTATTGAACCAAGTTAAGTCAATAATCTTGGTCTTAGATTTTTCTTGCTTTTTTAAGAACATTATCATCATCTGAATATCATTTTTTATTTTAGAAAAAAATTTAAAAATTGATCCCTCTATCTAGTCATATACTAAGACATTGTTTGTCTTAATTTGCAGTTGTGCCATGCTTTTTAATAAAATTGAATTATTTTTTAATTTTGATTTTTTATATATATATTTTTATATTGTTTTGATATTAATATAAAAAATACTCTTTTTAAAAAATTATATATGTTATTTTAATAATTAACAGTTACTAGGAACTCCTATACTAGGGGCTTTTGCTTGACGTCAGCAAAGCATATCAAGTAACATTAAGCTAGGTGGTGAGTAAGCAAAGAATATTTTAAAAGCTTGGAAATGTGGGAAAGCAATAAAGAGATAGAGATAGTGTCAACTGTCTCCCTGAGTCAACAAGGGAAACCTAAAATGACTTCATGAAAATCTAAGCGTAGTTGAAGCCTCATCCCATTTTAGCATATATAGTTATATGTAGCGCAAGTTTGAGTGATCTTGCTGGCCTAAGGGTATAATGGAAGTGAAATTGTGGTTGCACTTTAGTATACTGTGCTGATCCATGGAAAAGAAAGGCAAAAGCAAGGAAATAAATTAAAGTTGGAAAGGACTCGCTTTGAACTTGGGCGTTGCATCTATGCTGTTAAAGAATACGCATCAGGTTCTTATCAGCATATATAATTATGTAGTTCTTAGAGATTTGATGCTTAAAGGGACCGTAACTTATTTCTGTTGGAGAGCCTGTCTTTCGTAGAATCTTGTGTCAGAATTTTGTTTTCCCGAGCTGTTCTTTTGTGTTATTTTCTACACTGGTTGAATCCAAAACTGTGGTGGCGGCTCCCTAAATGTTAGCAGCAGTTACTCCTACAACATTCCTGGGACGACCACCTCATAAAACCAGGTATTACAACGATGAGTAATCACATGAACAAACCACACACTCGCTCAAATAAGGGGAGGGAAAGATTCTTAAGCTTCTTATATTTTAAGAACATCATATATATGCTTACATGCACCATGTAGTTAACATTGCAAGAGAATCCATCTCAATTCAAATACATGGCTGTGCTTCTGGAAATTAAAGTTCCTTGGATCAATGCCAACCCAAGGCTTATTATTGATCTAAAAACCGAAAGAAAAAGATAGTAATTGCGGAGAGAACAGGGTCATAAGCAGTGAAGAGAGAGTCATTTTTGTTAATATCCACCACCTGGAAACATGGAAAAACAAAATTCTTAACGTTAGTGATCAAAGCGAACCCAGCAATTTTCATATGCTAAGAAAGAAAGCACCGGATTAAAAGTGACAGGAGATATAATCTTCGTACCGTATTCCCTGGGTGTTCTGCATCTATAGCATTCCATCCTGCTAGCATAGTTATGGACTCCACATCCCGATCTGTCAAACAACAAGTGCGTCCGTCCATATTAGATAGTGCTTTGTTATGTGGTTTGATTTTCCAACCAGATACAAAATTAACATGAAGTAGTTTTTACTCGAGGAATAGAATATTCAGCATGGCTATATATGCAAATATCGAATAATATTTGATACGAGAAAGGCAGTAGGGTATCGTGAAACTATAGTGACATTCTGTCACCAATGAACAACCCGGCGCTCCTTTCTGTTTTTTTCTTTTTAAGTAAAACTATGCAACAGTTACTGTGCATCTTCAAACAACCTTTTATGTTTTCAGTCAAAAGCAAAACAGCCATCGTTCCGAATGCTATAGTCAATGCGAAATGAAGGAAAATCATAATAATATTATCAAGAACGTATCATCCCTGAGGCATATCATGATATTTGTGCAATTACAATGTGAACTCACCTGTTGCAAATCCAATCACCAGTTTTCCATCCAGGAGGATCACTTCCATCGGATGCATACCCACCTGCAGCATGACCGCTTTTTAATGTACCACAGCTGTAGCAGCTTGACCGGCTAGCATAGTTGTGAGCGTGGCAATTAATGGCAGTACAGTACCAATCCCCAGCCATAACCTTTGTCGCATTGCATATGTAGGTTGCTGGATCAGGGCCGCCACACTTAGGGTACCCGCAAAGCTGGCACGTTTCCCGTTTTTTGAAATTCAGGTGCTGGCATGCGCTGCACATCCAGTCTCCTCCGGCTGTCAAGCTCATTGTATCTAACCTGATGTTTCATTTAAATTAAGAAATGAATAACAGATCTCTTATGTTTCCCAATCATTATTATCACAATTGGTCGACCTACACTCTTCTTCATCTGTTATGAATAATGACCTGATGGGCCTAAAATGTAACGATCTTCTTATTGTTCCAATATATATATATATATATATATATATATATATCGCAAGTCTAACAAATTTTCTTAAAATGTTTTACCAGTCCGTCGGTGTGCTTATCAATCCTTCAACCCTAAGACTAAATTAACATGCTTGCTGACAATTAGACCTTGATCATCAGGTTCCTCGACTCTTACTTGATTCGAGCGGGTAAAACTTAAGTGCATTCCAATCTGATGGTAAACATCCTATATAGAAGTGCAGTTCTAAGGTCATAGTACTAAGCTCCCTCCCGCACAGCTAGGAACAAATCGATTTTAAGAACCCACACTACTTTGATTACGGAAGTCCAGCTTCTTTCTAAAACATTCGATCCTATGACATGCACCAAATATCGCCGGAATGCCTCACCACAGGGCCCAACCCGGAATATTGCAGTTATACATAAAACCTCATGTTTTTTGAGATGAGGTACAAGTGGTCGTTTACATATTAAATCTCTCAAGGTTTATAAATATAGAAAGGAGGCAAAAACTGAAGAAGCTAACCTTTTCCCGAGTTGAAGGCTTGGATCTTGAACAACACTGGCAGAAGCGTAGCACTGTTTATTTAGTAACTGTGCAAGATTGTCAATATAGCTGGTGATTTTTCTGCTTGGGTTGGGAGGCTTTATATACTTGTTCAGCCATGCCCCCGCCTGTGGGGAAATTTGATGGTATTTTTTCCTTATCATTATCTGCTTTTTCTTCAGATAGTATTCCAAAATGTTGACAAGAAATTTAGAGATAAGCCTGCTCGTACTTCTGTCTATTCAATTATACTCGTGGGCAGTCTCTGGGAGGGGCTCAAAAGGTGACAGCCAACAGGTCAGTACGTGGACACTTACATTTTTTCAAGTAAAATTTCTCTAGTTATACCCTCCCTTTAAAGGATTCCCGAAACTTTATTGTCACATAATTAGAACAATTTGAACTATTATTCCTTCTTCATATATTCATTTTACTAGAGGTTTTATGAGGGGTAGCTGTTATTTGAAAGGTGCATATAACGCCATGAGTAACTCACTGGCCTAACTGGATAAGAATCGTTCTTATTCACTCACATGGCTCAGAAACTTAAGTTGGTTACCCAAATGCCAATATACACAGAATTTTCATTATTCCCAATAAATGTTGAGCTTAAGTTTGAGGTGTGTCTGGATATAGTAAGATTCTAGTACTAATCATGCATATAATAGAGGATTTTCTAGTTGTTCTGGGCTACACAAGCATATAAATTGTGGGATTAGCGAGAGGTATGCTTGCACGTGAGTAAAATTCTTCCAAGGTTAAATTGCAAGACTTTCGTTGTTAGAAAACAAATTCAATTCTCCGGGAAACAACAAGGATCAAACAAGAAAATACAAGTCAAATTCAATTATTCCCATCATAAATACCCACTGGCAACCGTGGAATCCAAATTAACTTGGAAAGGTCTGGCAACAAGGCAAAAAATCACGGTTTCGTGCGTCTTGGATAAACTCTATGATACTTTAATTTGTTCTTTAAAAAAACAAAAATAGTAAAAGTTATATATTATCTGCGAGTTTTTAATTAATTGGCAATTAAGTTTATTGTTTACTGATAAATATAGGAACAATTTCATTTATATTCCAATAAATATAATTAATTTGTCTCTCAAGATATGCGCTTTATATATCTTTATATTTTTCAATTATATACATTTTTTTTTTAATTTTGTAATTCTCATTGCATTATTTACTAATTTATTGATGGTCTTGTTTATTATTTTCTTATCATAATTATCCTAAGTTTTCTTGGGTTGTTTCCATAAAAAAACATCTATAGTTCTTTATATTGTTTATTATTCTTTATATTGACTATAAACATGCGAAGTCTATATTTTTCTGATCACAATATACTTTCTCCTTCTAACATATTAAATTGATAAGAATATAAAAAGTATACATTAATAATGTTGATAAGCAATTGATGATTGTCAAAGAACCATCTCAACCTAAAAGTTTAAGCTGTTAATTAGTGAGGTCCCATGATATGATTTATATTATTCTCTAACACCCCCCCTCAAGTGAAAGCTTTTTGGGCTTGAAACTTGCACATGCCAACATTATCTTGTGCTTAATTTTTATCAAATAAATGGGGATGGTGAGATTCGAACTTGTGACCACTTGGTCATCAAGGCTCTGATATATACTATATCAAAGAATCATCTCAACCTAAAAGCTTAAGCTGTTAAGTGAGGTTCCATGATATGATTTATATTATTCTCTAACAATGATCATGTATTATACAAGATAAATAGTAGCTTGTATGCATATATCACATGCCCACAAGACAACTTGCAAAAGACCTTACCTACAGGTTTTATGTAGTTTTATTATGCTATTTGGCTTTTTTTTTTATTTTTTTTATTTTCATTATGATTCTCTCAACATATACTGATGATATATTGTTCTTAGTGTTTATTAATGAAAAAATTCAATCAATAAATATCATTACAATATATCGAAGAAATCCATAGATGTTTTCTTTTATAATGGCTAATTTTCTAGCAGTGACATGCATACATGACCTCATATATCCAACTTGCTAAAAAAAACCTTACTCGTGTAGGTTTTATGTAGTCCAGGCGCACATGGTTCAGTAAGAAAAGAAAGGATGGGCAAACATGTGAGATTTTGCGTCAGGAATCGGTTCCTTATAATGCACATCCATTGCCAAATTCTTTTGTTCCTCGTATTTGATTCCTTCTTTGCAATAATTCAAAAGCAACAGGGAAGATTCACGTCCATTATATGCCACCCTTTTGTCCATCCGCCCGTCCATTAACTTGAGTGTATATACATGTGCTCGTTCATTCGATTCTGTCCCTTTGACAGCCTGCCACGTCTTCTTACATGATCTCCTTGAGAGATAACCGACAAGTATTCTAGCAAAATCCTCTTTGTTTATGATCATGAGAAGAGAATGTTCCAAACAATATCTGATTGCGGCGGGCCGACGCTGGACTGAGTGGGCAGCTGAGTTGGATGGGTCAGATTCCTTCCCTTGGGACACCAACTGGAACATGTTCAATACTGACGTTGAGACTGAGATTTCATTGCTAAGCAAATACACTGCTACTTATGCCGTCTGAACGAAGAACGATTACAATGCTCGATCTGACGTTTAGCTTTCTCAATTTACAATGCTATGGCGAAAGTGTTGAACGCCAGACAGACAGAGACTCGCGCTGTTGCTTACTTGTAGGCCAGGGCTCTATACTTAGGGATCCTAATCACCATTTTCAACCAGACATCTTGAATATTCTGCTCATAATAAAATAAATGAGAAAACCTTATTCAACGCCGCGCTCTTTATTCTCTGTTTGTGAAGGCTTTTAGAAGGGGGCCCTTTTTTTGTTTTGAATATTCTCTTCAATATCACTACAATAATTAGCTTCAGCTAGGATTTTTTCAACCTTACAGATGAACTTGGAAGGATATGATCGTTGTTTTTAAAACAATCAACCACGATTAAGTGTTAACGGCTATATATATATTAGTTGAAACTAATGAAAGAATGAGAAGAAACCCTACCGCTTTATGTGTATGCTGCTATATATCAGTTACAATTAAGTACACAACTCATATGGTAAGTACTCCTGTAATATTATAGCTCAAGTAAGAGATACAATTCTATCTACATTGATATATAACCTATACTGGAATACATTAGCTGCACTGTGTGCAGGATACATTGAAACTGATGATGGACAAGCCTCTCCTAGTGTAGGTGTCAGAGTCGACTAGAGTCCAATGACCATTTAGACAATGGTTCAAGGCCCTCACTTAACAAAAAGTTTCAAAAATAATTAAGATATAATTATCGATTACACTTTATAAAATAAAGAAGGTTTCAAGTACAAAATAAAGATTATTCAGAACCCCACTTGCTAGACATCATAAAAAAATAATAAAAAATGTTTAAAATATTTTAGAAAAACTCTATTTATAATCTTGCTCAAGCCCCATTCACCTTAAGCCGACTCTAGTAGGAGTCGATGTTCCTGTTGGTTTAGGACTTAATTAGTTTCGTAACATCCATATGTAAGCTCATGTCGACAGGCATAACATGCAGCTTGTCTTTCAATTCTAGAACCGAAAGCAACTGAGGGCTTTGATAAATGTGCTCACTATCTAATTAGGTTGCTTAATACCTCTAAAAAATTATAGTCTTCCCCGGGCTCGGATGGTTGGAAGACATAAGGGATTGAGTTTGAATAATTAGAACAACCGCAAAAACAAGTCTTATAAAAGAGTAAGGAACTCACTAATGCCTAAGTCAGTTTAGGTAGGAGATAGAAGTCTTATAAGGCTATGTATGTCTATGTATTTATTTGCAGAGAATATTCAAGTTTGACCAATAGAAAGAATACACTTTTCTCTCTCTCTCTTAAAAGATAACTTATTTTGGAGTTCAAGGCGAATTATATAATTTTGAACCAAAATAATTGTGTCCATACAAGAGTAATATGATCAATGTATCTACCATCTATAATTTTAAACTACTTAAAGATAAAGATCTAGTGTGACAACTACCTATTGAAAAAGCAACCCTAGTTCTGGATTTTATAAGTTATGTACTGCTAATGATGATAACAAGATCAATCTCTAGGGAATATGTGATCACAGATTTTGCCCCATTTAACACATGCTCGCTCTCACACACACACACACACACACACACATATAGTATGCCATTGGTTTGGTTTATGGTGATTAGATTTAGGTTTAACTAGGAGGTAGTGCATTTGAGTATGACAGTTAGCTATAAGTGTGTCAGTCTCGTCCTAAAATTTTGATCTTCATGAAATCTCAATGAGTTTTCTATTTAAGGTTATTGTCTTGTTGGGCCTTATAAACACCCAGGTCTAATTTGATGGTAGGTGCTTTGGATTCATTATTTCAAGGCTTCTAGAGGCTCAATTCAATGATTATCATTCCAGAGAAGTATTAGACCATATGATATGCCTAGACTCGAATAAATACAAACTCTATTCGGGCATTTAATACTTATATGAGCCTCATATGGCTTTGGGATCATGTCTCCCGTAGGCCTAATTTCAAACATTGGGACATGGCCATGTTTAGAGGCTATACGGACCTATTAGTTGCCCTTCCAAGCCTTTATGGTATAGCTTGAACCAATATGTTCATTATGGTGTGGCATGTCATGCTTTATTTCATGTTTAGAGGTGGTGGATGTCTTTTTGTGTACACTTTATTTTCCTCTTCACTTATAACCTAGGTGATCCTCTTAAGTTTTTTTTTGCATATCACACTCAATCACACCATGTTGTCCTTTCAATTATCTTGTTGTTTCATTTTCCAAAGTTCATCATTATAATAAATAGTCTTTGAATTTGTGACCATATGAGAGGGTATATGGTGGAAGCCTAGAGGTTGATGTATGGGTGAGAGAGTGAAGGGCAAAGGTTGGTTCGTTTTGAAATTCTATTTGCTTATTATGGCTTATACGAAATCTCTCACTAGTAGTACACATTCCAAGAGTCAAATAGGTTAAATCATCTAGTTAGCTAAACAATATCGAAGTGGCCAACCATGTTGGTAGATCTATAAAGCTACGAGTTTTCTTTTGTTTATATCAAAAATAAACATCTATATATCACCAAAATAAGAAAAGTAATTATTCATATTTAAACAAGGAAAAAAATATTAAATCAATGATGAACAATGGAATCAACTAAGCTGGAAGAATCCTAATCTACCTAAGATAATAGTAAGTGTTGGCTAGTCAACTAGGAGTTACGATCACAGAAAAAGGATGAGTTGCTTAAGTTTGGATTCAAGTTAATGACCAGAAGTTTGAATCCAATTTGGAGTGAGAATTCTTAATAGGATAAAACTAATTAGAGTTATATATTAGTCTAAGATTCATATGGGAATTAATAAAGAAGAATTTTAGCTTATATTAGGATACAATATGCCTCTTTATCTAATATAAGACACTTGTATAGAATTACAATTACATGTGTTATTAGGATTCAAATGAATCATTCAATAGTTGAAAGATAAAGTCAACCCTATATATGCAATTTTATTCCTTTAATTTATTCAACTTATCTTTCTTCTAGTATTTACATCTTTATTCATAAATTTTGTTTACTTGCTTTCTTGCTTTATTTACTAGTTTTTAATTAAATGTTTTTTCATATCTATTCTTCTTTTAGTATGGTGCTTCTTAGGATATACATACTTTTTTGTTAGATTTAAAACCAATTGCACAACAATTATAACAAAGCAAGAGAGAATTGAACTCATTTTGGAAGAGGTAAAGTGGGATATTATGAAGTGGTTCTTGGAAACCAAGCATCAAATCATCTACGACTTTACATATGATGTTACTTGTTATGAAAAGATATTAGCAAAAGTAATAGAAAATAAGCTATTAAGGAGAACTTACCTAATTAAGAATTTGAATCACATTTAAAAACTCATTCAATGACTAACTTAGGCTCTAATGGGGAATTTAAAGTAAGACCATTTAAACTCCATGCATTAAGAATGCTTAAAAAGAGGCTAGAAAACCTAGTATCATGAAAGCAAACTCTACCAAAGTGATCTATGATAGCAAGGAATAATATTTTGATATAAAAAAACCAAAGAAATATTCAACCAGCTAATGAATAGGGGAAATCAAACTCCTTAGAAACCATAAAGTATTTTTCTACTTATTAAATCAATGGGAAAAGGTACTCCAAATGGCATGATTTATGGACATATGACAGTAACAATTACATTATCTTTAAGAATCAAATATAAAAGATATTAAAATCTAATTGCATTACCTTTAGAACAATAAGATGAATGTTGATAACAATCCATTTCTCAAAGCAAAATCAATAATAGCTACCTATAAGATAGAAAACTCTTTAATAAATGAGAATTATCAAAGGTAAACCTGATCAACTATGATAGAGATTGGAGTTTTTCATGGATACTAATTTCAAGAAAAATTATAAAGACAATGATAAAAAGCAGGACATACCATCTCGTGAGGTATACAAATGTTTAGCCTAATATACCATCCTTCCAAAAGGTGAAGACTTGGGGAAAAAAATTGAGCAAGTGATGTCTAAGAAATAGGACAAAACATTTAAGCCTAAAAGACCAACTAATAATGATTAGTATAAACACCAACCATAATAGAAACCATTAAAACCCAATGATTAAAAAGATGATGACCTTATCAACAACCATCATCTCCCAGATTCAGAAAGGAGATGGAAACAAAGATAGTTGTTCAAAGTTTAATTTAAGAGAATACAACACATAAATATATTAAAAAGGAAAGGTGAAGCAAAACCATATGCCTTACCAAGAAAATAAGGTTTAGATGTTGAACATACCAATAAAGTGGCCCAAGACATGATTAAAAAAAATCATGACATTTTATAACACATCAACGATATTAACAAATTTTTTATTATATTTAAAATTAACTTAAAATTAAACTTCTGATACAAAGTAGGTGATAAAACAAGTAATCTTAAAAAAAGCAGTGAGTTTTTACATGAGTGTTTGTTTTTGCATAATTATTTATTTTTTAAATTGTTTTCCACATGAGAAAATATTAAATCGATATTGATATATCAATATATTTTAAAATGCATGATGAATGCTAGTGCATCAACTTTCACTTTTATCGTAACAAAATACATGGACTTCTAAATTTTTCTCATTTTTCTACATCAAGGAACAACCATTGATTAAGAAATATTTGTGTCGAGGCCAATTTGACAAGCTAGGAACCTGTATCCGTATTTTACCTATATTTTTTCTTTCAACGAATTAAACTCGAGCACAAGACACAAAAAAAAAGGAAATCGTTACAAAAATCTGATGTGAACAAATAACATGTATATACAAGATTAACATGCCTTACCAATACATGTTAATCACGTATATACTATGTATATGAGTGTATTTAATATAGTTATACAAAGTGATGATTAATCTTTATATTATTATTTTGATATTTAGTTCTAATAGAATTATGTACGGGTTTGAAGATTAGCATAAGCAAGGCAATCTTAAGAGTGCCTTGACCTCTGTGTCAATCAGGTGCTGAAATTTAGATTGTAACATGATTAAAATTCACTAAATTTATTGAAAAGATATATTTTGAGATTTTTTCTATTTTTTGGATTATATATAAAAAAAAATGGGTGAAAATTATGTTATGACACTAAGATCCACTTTAGGATATATTATAGTATGATGGTATAATTAATTAAGGATGATGTGCTTCCCATCCATTTCTTCCATGAAAGTTTAAGCATTGCAACCTTTTTTTAGTATATGAACTTATATGGGAACAAGATTAAGAAATGGAAAGGTCTGGCTATTACATTCATGCACTAGTATAAATTCAACATGGAAGCAACACATAACTGATCAAACTTGTATACAATGGAAAAAAAAGACCAAATAATCAGTGAAAGCATATGTCTGATGTTGGAGAGAAATGGTTATCGTATCCAAATACCTCTCTTGAAAAATGAATTGGTCTCTTTCTTTATGAATACCTTCAAGAGTTTATTATATAAAGCATTTGTTGGGAAATGGATTTGCTAGTTTTGTTGTTATTGTACAACATTCGAGTTGATCATCCACTCATATTTATTTATTCATAATGATTTTAGGTCACTTTGATAGACATAGTCTATACAAGATCCATTTTACTTTATACATCTAAGTAATGTTCTGTGGCCATCCAACATCACAACATAAATATACAATTCAACTTATCTTCTCTTTCCCACACATTTCTTCACTTATATATAGCCCACATTTTGCTTCATGTTTGGCCACCGTATATAACCTTCATTACCTTATATTCAGGGTACCTAAATAGCCTTTAGTATATCACATTTAACTATTGAAATAACCTTTGTTTCATGAACTATTGAGCCATTAATTAGCCACCATTCACATCACATTCGGTGGTTTAACCAATTATTGTTCATACTATAATGGGTTGTCATAGCAACCCTCATTTACACTTAAAATAGGTTGCCAAATAGCCACCATTTTCACTTGAAGTGAGTCATCAAATTTGCCACTATGTTTACTTATAATGGGTTATTGAAAAACTTTTATTTTACCTTATAAGGAGATACCATTGCAGCCACTATTCCTTTCATGAATGGGTTGTCAAAAAAATCTCTCTTCTCATCGTTATAAGGTTTTTCTAATCGTTACCATTCAATCTACTCTTAGCTTGTTAAATCATCTACCTTCACAGTTTATTATTAAATACTCACTATTCCATCATCAATGGAATGTAAAACTAGTTGTCATTCACTTCATAAATGGTCAGCTAACAATCATTTCTTGTGTTATTAATAAACTGCTGCATCAAACATCATTTGTTACCTCAATTATAAAGTTTGTCAGTTTTAATCCAGTCCCTTTTTTTTTCTTCACTATTATAAGAATTGGTCACATCCTTTTTCCCCAAACATCCAAATTCCAACTAGATATCAGATCTTAGTCTCCTTTCATCATTTTCCATAAAAAATCAATTCCTTTCCCTTGGTTTCACAATATCTATTTTGCATTTACTTCCATGTTATCAACCCTTGATTCACCATCTTTACAACCTATTATGAACTTCTCATCCTTAATAGCCCTCCCTCGCTCTTCCGCTCCACTATACAATCTTGATATTAGTAGACTTAATATCATTAGTCACCACTCTCGTGGTTGACAAATCAAACAATCTCGATATTAATTTAGACTAATATCATTAGTTACCATCTCATGGTAGACTAATCACCCAAAACTAGTATCAATATTAACTAATATCATTAGCCTTCAACTCGTGGTAGACTAATAGATCATTCTTAATATTTATAGTAGTTAATATCATTAGTCTTTATCTTGTAGTTGATTAATCAATATTGATATTAACATTAGTTAACTTATCTCAATCCAAGTTCATTTTCTTCTGTTATAGGCTGAAAGTACACTTTTAATTTTCATGGAATTCCTTTCATATTTTTCTAATTCAAGGGTCATTATAACATGTTTTTTGTTCAAGTCCAACCATGATATAACACAACATCACATTCAAAATCCCTTCTCTTTCATTTCCTAACAAAGGTTGGATTTAACGTTCAATGTTTTGTTCTAAATCAATATCCTATATATATTCATACAATTTTGATGCATAATTCTACACAATAATTCAAGTAAATCTTCACATAATCCATGCTTCTCTTTATCATATTCATAAATTTTAGCCAAGTAAGCTTTTGCCTCTTTTAAAATTTTCTCCATTTTCCTATAGTGTTTTCATACATTAAAACATCATTCAAAACCATTTTTTTAACATGTTCTTCAACAAAATCATTTACTTTGATTCAAAAGGTCTCAAACAATCTCTTACCCATTAATGGTCGAACCTACCAACACAAACCCATAGACTTTTCCTTTAATTTCTACCATGGCTTTACTCTAAACAACATGTATTACATAGTTTAACAACTAATTCAACATAATCTTATCTCATCAAAGGTTCTCAAGCAAAACCCTAGCTTTCTTTTACATCAAACCATATTTATCAAAAATTCTCAACAAAAACAAAGTAATCACATGTAAAAACACTTACCTAAGCCTTCAGGAAGAACATAAAATGGTTTTCAAGACAATTCCTTCCAAAATCTTCACTTCTCTCTCTAAGATACATACTTTCTCTCACTAGTTTTCATCTTTTATCCTTGATTTTCACCCCTTAAAACCTCTCTTGATTTGATTTTTCTCTCCAAAAGACTACCTAAATTTCTTCATAAATAATGTAATCTCTCTCAATTTGGTGGAAGAAATCAAGATCAACGCTTCCTTTCTTCATTTCAGTTGATTGGTTATTTTAAAGGGTGCATGAGATGATATGTTTCACTTATTTATAGTTTCCCCCCTCCTTAATTGACCATAGGTAGTTTTCATGGAACTTACCTGGTTACTAATGCTTTTTTGCACAATCTTTTTACTGAATTCCTTCCTCATTGTCCCACTACTACTTAGGACCATTTTCTTATTTCAAAACATATTTATTTGATTTTTTTCATCATTTATTTCTTTTTCGAACTTATCATCATTTCATGGTAACGTTACTAATTCTTAACCAGGGTTTACACCAACACTTTTTCGAGCAATTCTTTCTTAACTTTGATTCCTCATTACCATTATAATTCATATTATAATTCATCGGAATCATCTTCTTATTCTAAAAATACATTTATTTTAAATCTTCATTATTCTTTTATTTGTCGAAACTTGTTATCGATTTTGTCGACATTACGAGTTTTAAACTAAAATTTATAATCCTCATTTATACTTCAACAATACCTTTAAATTTATAAATTCATTTATACTTCAACAATACCTCTATTACATAACATATTTATTACTATTATTATCCTTTATTCATTTCTCTTCATCCTAAATTTGCATTACTCATTGGGGTCTTACTACCTTTAGTCCTAAGTTTATGTGGAGGATTACAAATAGTCTGTCAATTCATGGCAATAAATAATCATTAGGCTTATGTCGGGCTCATTGAACCTACCCTAAATCCTAGGAAAGGTCCCTAGATAATGTCTCATTATGATTCATATATCCTATTGTAACCAAGTTTCACTAGTATTTTTTGTTGAATAAAGATTGTATGCCCCAGTCCTATCCAGGCAATGACTTCTATGGGTTTATCTACTTGGAAATGAGATGTAGACTTAAAGGTCCCTTATGTGCTATTTAAAAATCACCTATTTTCATTTTAATTTTAGTTAGTTGCCCCTCATCAGTGTTTATACATATTGGTACTATGAATTGTGTTTGTATTACCCCAACAAGTAGACAACTTATTCAAAGTTAAAATATTCAAATCTCATATAAATGAATCATCTTATTAGATTAATTGACACCTAAAAGTAACGACCTTTAAGGGTTCATTTATATTAGAAATTATTGATGGATAATTAATTAAAAATGTTTGACGCATTTTAAAAGAAGACTTTAATTTTTGAAATTCAAATTACAAGTTAAAGGAGTTACTCTCAATCAAAGCTCCTTAAACATTGTAGGTGAATAACATTAAATTTTTTTTATTAGAGATTAAGCAAATATGATTTAGTAAAGGAGGTATTTATAAAAATATTAGAATATTGGTCTTTTAAAGGCCTTTTAATATGGGTCATAACCCTTAACAAATTTTGGAACCAAGATACAAAACCTATCAAATATGAATATGCATGCATGGATTAGGAAACATTTTCATATGTTATTTAAATCGAATAAAAATCTAAATATGCTTCTCACATAAAGGAAATGATATTATAATGTTGGAGATGATTATGACATGAATAAGGACACGTAAATTAGAAAGATACAACTTGAGGGATTCGACTAAAATGCAAACAAAAATATCAATCCTATAGTAAAAATTATTCAATATAAACTCATTGACACACATCAAAATCAACCATAAAAAAATCATTCAAGATATGTTTAGGGTTTGAAATTGACCTTTAAAGAAAGGGAAGATGTACATCTATCATGTAGTACTCAAGTTCCACTAGTAATGTTTTATGAATAAAGTTGTATACCTCAGTTCTATCTAGACAATGACCTCTATGGATTCATCTACTTGAAAATGAGATCTAGTGACATGAAGGTCCCTTGTATGCTATTTAAAAATCATCTCTTTCCATTTTAATTTTAGTTGGTTTCCCCTCATTAGTGTTTATACACAACAATATTATGATTCGTGTATGTATTACCACAACAAATGGACAACTTATTCAAATCCAAGATATTCACATCATGCATAAATGAATCACCTTATCATCCCTAATCGACACCTAAGAATAACAACCTTTAAGGGTTTATTTACATTAGGAATCATTAAAGGATAACTAGTTGAAAAAGTTTGATGCAATTTAAAAGAAGACTTTTAATTTTCAAAAATCGAATTAAAAGTTGAAGTTGCTACTCCCAATCAACATTCAAAGTATGACTTATTAAAGTTCATTTTCCTTAAACATTATAGGTGAATAACATTGAATTTTTTTATTGAAGATTAAGCGAACATGATTTATTAAAGGAGATATTTATGAAAACACTAGAATATCAACCTTATAAAGGCCTTTTAATATAGGCCAAAACTTTTAACGGATTTTGTAACCAAGATATAAAATTCATCGGATATGAATATCAATGCATGAATGAGGAAACATTTTCATATTTTATTTGAATCAAAAGTTTAGAGTTCGACTCTTTACAAAAGTTTTAGATTTTCTTCTAAGCTTTCCAACTTATATAAGTTTTTTTTTTTTTTTACTTTTGTAACTTCAAATAGAGGCTAAAATCAAAACAAGGTTTAAGTTATAGTGAACTTTTAGATAAATTCTAAATTCTTTGTTTCAATTATGCTTTGAGCTTCAAAATGGTGACTCTTCATAAAGTTTTAGGACTATTTCTTATATTTCCATCAAGATAAATAATGTTGGGAAATCGGGGTGTGTATCTTTAGTTATGACCATAAAATCAAGTAATGTTCTGGTTTGGATAAAGTTTTCAAGGTTGTTTTATGAGGGTTGCAGTTGGATTTTTCTAAGCTATATGATGATGTTTAAAGGCTGGTTTCAAGGTTGGAAAATGGAGGGGGAGTTAGAAAAATAGAGGAAGTGGTGTTAGAAAATGAGAAAAAGGGAGATGGGTTGTCACCTTGGTAAGAGTGGAGAGCTGGTTGTTTTCACTTCTTTTTTTTTTTATGGCTAAAATTTTTCTCTTTAATTTAAGCACTTCTTCTTCTTCTTCTTTTTTTTAAAAAAAAAACATTATTTCTCTCTTCATCTCTTTATGGCTAGGGTTTTTAGTGGAAGATGTGGTTAGAGATTTTATATAGGAGAGATAAGGTTAGGTTTTTTGTGTGGTGGCTTTCCCCTCCTTTCTCTACAATTCACTCATTTATTGATAACCCATAAATTTTATCATCTTCTCTTTAGTTACTTGAACCCCAAGTAAATCAATTTTGTTGGGGTCTCTTATTTCTCTTGCTTTACACTTTATCCCACTTGATTTTTTTTTTCATTTTATTTTTTTAATACTTGGTCCTCAAGCAACTTATTTTATCTTGATCCTTCATTTTTCTTGATTTGCACTTTACCTCTTTGTCCATGTTGCTTCCTATTTTGATTTTTGATTTTCTCATTTTTTTTCTTCAAAAAACAATATTAACATCAATTTGATAAGAAAAGTAACTAAGAAATACAAAATGAACATGAATGTGTCAGAAACATATTTATTTGAATTTAAAAAAAAACATTAACAAAAGAAAAATAATTGAAAATAATAGAAAGGCATGGGAATAACTAAATGCATTAAGAACATTTTTTTAATGTTTTTTTTTTATTTTTCTTGGATTTCTTGCAGATGTTTTTGAAAAAGTGGGTGAAAAATCAAGTTATGACAATACCAATGCCAATATTGAAGGTGTGAATGGACTGACTATTGAAGACATAGCTTATGACGAGAATATGGTGACATATTGGCCTTTGAATCCCTTAAGTAAGCAAAGTAAGTTGTGATCAGCTAAGATGATAAAATAGACACCTAATGTATGTCATCAAATCGTAAATGTTTGGTGGGAAAAGTTGACATAAAGATGGAATGAGTGTTATGTGATCAAACCATTTTTGTTATTAAGCTTTGTGAGCAAGGTCATTAAAACCTTGTGTTTCTAGGATTTATTTTTCATATGTTTTGGAACTACTTTACGTTTTACAATGATATGGTTTTTTTTTTTAATTGTTATTCTGAAATCAAGAGATTTTTATGAAATTCATTGGTCAAATTTTAAGACATGTAATGCAAATGCAAGTCTTACTCATCTCTCTTTTTTAATCCTAAAATGTAATTTATTCCTCATAAGTCTCAAAAGGGTGAATTATTGCTTTGAACCTTCTTTTTTTTCTTGTAATACCTTTTATAAATTTTGAAGAGAAAATTCTTGCTTAAAACATACCCAAGATAAAAAAAAAAAAATTCAAATGATTTGATAGGTTTGTCTTGGTATCATGTTCATACTATCGAATTGAATTATCAATTCAAAACTTTCACTTTGGCCTTTAGCATGGCTGGAAAAGTGACTCAGCCTAATTTTACTCGTGTAAAAGCTGACAAACTTTCATGTTATATATAGATGAAAAAGCTCATCAGCCTATTTTAAGGAAATGAGGTTAAAAAATTATTTTTTTTTAGCAAATAAATAGTATATGTTCAAGTTATGATCCACCACTTCATTTCTAAGGTTAACCTCATGGTTTTCCTAATTAACAATGATTTCAAATAAGACTAATATTTATCAATATGAGCATATTTAGGTTTGAGATGAAGAAATGACATCTTTGTTATGTCTTTCTCATAAAAAAAATATATTTGTTACAGTCCCATTTTAAGCCTTAAATATGTTTTGAATAATAACTCAGACTAGGATCGCCCTTTACATCGTAGGCATGTTTTGGAAATTCTCCAAATAGAAGAAAAATGAAAAAAGGATAAATACGATACATAAAAGAGCTAACAAAAAAAAAAGCTCTTTATATAGTGTCTGTAATGATGGCATAAAGTCCAAAATTAAAGACCAAATGTCAACATCAAATAATGAGATATAATTTGAAGAATTAAGATAAGATCAATCATTAAAATATCAAAATCAAAGCAACATGCCTGAAAGGTTTTCATGGATGAATAAGTGATCTTATATATATATATATATATATATATATATATATATATATATATATATATATATATATATCACTATTTTATAGACCTAAACCTTAGTCTACATAACATGCTTTTAAAAGCTATTTCTTATAGGTGTTAACTTTTAAAAAGAGAAAAAAAAAAGATATATTTTTTTAAAAAAGAACCATACTAGATTGTTTACTGCATATCATTTTTTAAGATACTAAGTCACACATTTTCACCAATGAATAAGCATCAATATAATGTGAAGTAAGACATCTTTCTTTTTTGAAAGTTAAAACTCTCTTTTAGGATCTAACATTTTTTTTTCTAAAATATCCCTCAATTTGTTAAAGAACCCATTTTAGCCATTTATAGCCAAACTTTGAGGATAACAATTGTCTTCTCAATGACACTTAACACCTATTTTGTCATATGCCAACAAATATCTAAAATCACATCTTAGAAATTGAATGTTATCTCTCTAGCTTTTGATTGAGAAATTATTTTTTCCACTCGGTAAAAACACTTTCAAGTTTATATCTCAATGATCTATTTTCATTGATTAGACCTATACAAATACAATCATTAAGATTTGGTCTCATAACAAAAAAAAAAAAATACAAACTTCATCAAATAAGATGTTTTACAATAAAATTTTCTCGTTTAACGAAGTTTGTAAAGTTTTTAATAAAAATAATAACGACGATGATGATGATGCATACGTGTATCTTGATGACTACTATAAAAGATGAACATAGTTAGATCAGCTGAGGACAATTCTATTTGTTTGGATACGTGATGACAATGACAATAACTATTGATTTGGAGAACTCCATCATAAATTATGAGTGGTAGAGAAAACAATTTCTTCATGATGAAAAAGTGAGCAAAGATGAGCAAATATCTTTATGTTGCACCAGGGTTCAATCCTAGGGGGAAATAAAGCTTTAGATACAAAATCACTATCTGATGCAACTTCAAGTATAAAGGTCTCGGAACTGGATCGCTTGCTTATAAATTCAATTCAATCAAATAAATAAGTCTTAAATAATGGTCAATTATGTGATATGAAACAAACATTTAAGATGACGCGAAGAAGTTCACACAATTCATTGAGGACATTTATTTTATGTTGAGGCTGGTCACCTAACAGTTTTAACTTATTTAAATTTCATAAGAAGGTTGGTCGCTTCACAATTATTAGGTGAAAAAAACAATTAAAAACATGAATAACTATTCTGAAAAAAGGTGAATAAAACAACTTAAAAAATAAAAGAGTGGGTATTAATTAAAATTTAAATTAAAAAATTAATACGAAGTCAGAAGAATAAAAAAAATCAAAGAGTGCATTAATTAAATTTAAAATATAAAATATATCAAAACTTAGGAAAAAAATATGTCAAGCCTATGTGCCTAAGCCTGCATACCTCGCTGATGTTATTTTTTATTTGTTTTTTGATGAAATGGACAACACATTATTTGATCTAGTTTTTCTTTTTCTTTTTTCTTCTCTATGGATGTTAGGTTGACTGTTGTGGTAAATGACATATTGTCCTCTACAATAGTTTTGGTCACCTTTGATGACCAAAAATTCATGGTCTAAGTTTTTTGGACCTTAAAAACTCATTTTCAACTATTTTTTTCACCTTAAAACAACTATAAAACACCATAGAAATTTTAACAAATTCATTTTCAACCCCAAAAAAGGCTTTAATTACTCTAAAATGAAAATTAAAGGAATTAAAAAACTTTAACGATCCTCATCTATTTTTTTGGTATGGCTAAAAGGCAACAACACCTCCATTAAACACCTTTTTTTTTAAAAAAAAAAAACCTATTAATACTAAGATCAACTTTTTTGTGGCCAAAATGTCTACATTTAATTACCTTCTCTCCTTAATATTTTCTTACAACTCTCTCTCTCATCTCTCAACATCTAGAGCTTGAATCATAAAAAATAAAGTTTTGGATTAAAATGTGAATTGCTAAAGTAATTATGACCAAATAATATATAAACTTTACTATAGGGAGAAAATTTAAGTTTCGCATGTCATTATTCAAATGGGTCTTTTTTTTCAACTTGGTCTTTTATCTTTCAATTTTGATTTTTAATTACAATGGAATATATAAATTGTGTATATGAGAAAATAAAAACAAAAACATATCTCAACATATAAACCATACTAATATAATTTAGAATAATAAAATTGGTATTATAAAAATTTAATGACTAAAATGAAAAAAAATAATTATAAGAAAATAGAAATTAAAAAATATATAAATCATGCTAATATAATTTAGAATGATAGAATTGCATCAAAAAAAGTTTGACCAATTAAAATGAAAAAAAAAGTTCACATTAACAACAAAACCCATTGTGTTTAGTATATTTAGTAATAAAGTAATAATATTAATAGCAATAGAAATATGATTTATTGGAAAGGAAATATCAATATTTTTAATGGCCAATATATTTCAAATTTTATTTCATTTATTATTAGGATATTTTGAGAGAATTGATGTATTTTGCAACCTATTATATAAATATTTCTATAGATTTATAAAATAGTTTTATTTTTTGTTATTAATTGAGGAAAATAATTATTAAACATTTAAACATTCCTCCTGCCATGCCAACCTAATATCTGCACCCACACGAAGGCGGACGCGCTATCAATTCTGGCAAACACTACACAAACTTGCCCTTGCCCTTTTTCTTCTGTTACAACTAATTTTTTTTTTCCGGCCTTATCTCAGTCATTGCTCTCTCTTGTTTGAAGAGATTCTTGAGAATTCGAATCTATTTTCATATTCTATCTATATATATATATATGTACTTTGCATTTAGATTTTATGTTTTAAGCTTTCATAAATAACATGGGTCTAATCGATTTCCCCTTTTATATTCATGGCCTGTTTTCTATCCTTCTTTCTTTTTCATTTCTATAAAGAAAACAATTTCATACAGTATTTCTTTTAATTATCATAACAAATAACCCACATGTCTTTATTCTCTTAGATTACGAACTGGATTTGATAGATAGATAGATAGATAGATAGATAGATTCGGTGGGATTAGGAGTAGGTGACAAAGTAAAAATTCCTTACTTGGGTATGGGTATTGGGTGACCCACCCGGCACATTCCTTCTTTCTGGGTTTTTAGGATTATTATCATATTTGATTTATCTTTTGAAATGTCTGGTGGGACACCAGTTGGCGGCGGTGGATACATCAGGCAGAGACATAGCCAAGGGTATGCCTCAAGTGGTGATGATCTTGAGGATGATGCTTGTTCAAGAGCACAGCCTTTTTCGCCCCCGAATCAGCGAGTTAGGCCTTGGCTTGAGATTGTCGAAAATGTAATTTGGATTGCTTCTGCAATTTTCATCATCTACTTCGGCGACAGACGCTCCAATTTGATTTATCTTTTGTGGCATGACGAACGGATTAGAAGGTAATCAAATTCATTTTCTGTAATCTTCTTCTTCTACTACTATTATCCTTCATTTGTTTGTCTAATATGTTTTGCACTTCTTAGATGCTTATTCAATGTCATCTGCTTAAATCCCGATTCTTGAGGGGGAAAACTATCAATATTGGAAGCGTTCTTGGTCATCTGTATTGCATTTCTTAATATTTCTAAAGAGGCTTCCACATGGTTTAAGCTAGGCAGCATTTAGATGTTTATTCAATCTCTTTCTCTTTCAACGTGTTGTCTTGGTCTATTTCAAGATGAAAATGTTGAAAAACTTGATTCAGATTTCTCAAGTGTATGAGGATATTCATGCATTGGAAAAGGTTGAAGCATGGCAGGATATCCTCGCAGATATAAAAACGAGCCTTGTAAAGTAGTGCTTCTGGGGGTGTGTTTGGGGTTTATTTTCTCACATAATGGGGAGACATTCATACGAAGTTAGATATTTCAGATGTGTATGTTAGGTATCAGAATCATCTTATACTTGAACTTGGAGATAAGGCTCTAATGTGATAAATCATTGCATGTCCTTTTCTTTTTCTTTTTCTTTTTTTGAGAATTTGCACTAGAAACTTGTGCAACTAGGCTTGCTAGAGTGCTTCACTCTTTTGGTTATTTTTTCTAGTCCGTTGAGTCCAGAATTAAGAAGGGAAGAAAATGATATTGTAAGACATGTATGGCAGTAATGGCTTCATTTGAATTTAATTGTATCCTCATTCAATGGGGTGTAGTACCACTTGTATTAAAAGAATAGTCAATAGCAGATGTTTAAAACCTATAGCAAGATCACAAAACTAAGAGAACAAAATTAGAGAATGAACTCTCTTCAAGTAAATCTCAGCTCTATTCTGATATCAACATTCAGTGTCTTTGAATGTCCAGGCATAGTAGCCAAACCAAATAAAACGTGAAAACCTATTAATTAGTCTTAATTTTTACGGGAAACTAAAATAAACTAAATTCTTATATGACTACTAATTAATAAGTACTTCTATTCTTAAATAATCATTTAAAGTTAAGGTTCCTAAATAATCAAATCTTAATTTTCACTGCTATCCTTCTCCATGTCCCATTCGTTCATCGTTTGATGGAAAATCTCAATCTCTAGTTTTGAAGTGTCATAGCAGTAAGAACTCCATAATCTCGCATGCACTTCATTTCCCGAAGTAAAACTCTTGCACTTGATTCCTTTCTTTCGTGTTTAATGGTCACAATAATTTTAGCAATAAGATAGTCTTTTCAGCTACAATATTGAATTTAAGAGGAATAATGAACTAAATGTGATCGGCCTTTTTTCTTTGAAAACTTCAATGATAGAATCTTCAATTTATTTATTTTTTCTTTTGCACAAGATCCTTTGCTTGAAATTCTTCATCCTTGCAATTATGCCCATCTCGTATCTTCACAATTTCTATTTCCTTTAACAAGTTTTCTTTGATGCCGTCTTCATTGCATTCATCATCTTGTTCTACAATGTCCACTAGTATCCCTAAACTCAATCAGGTTGTGGAAGTGAAGTGATTTAGGGATAGGATTATCTTCATGAAGCTAGTAATAGGGAAGGAGAGGATCCATGTCATCAATGCCTATGCGCACAACTAGGACTGGATGCATATGCTTTGCTTTAAGGGATCTGTAATGAAGAAAAGATTTTCCTTGGGGAAGACTTGAATGGACATGTGAGTAGCAACAATTACTGATTTAAAAGGGGTGTGTGAAGGATATGGGTATGGTAGTAGAAATGGGGATGGTTAGGTTATACTAGAGCTTGCTTTGTCCTATGATTTGGTATTATCTAACATCTATTTGAAAAGAGGGAACCACATTTCACTACTTTTAAAAAGGGGGTAATTGTACCCAAACAGACTTCTTCCTCACAATAAAGGGGCACAAAACTATATGTAAGAATTCCAAATTCATCCCTGTGGAAGCCATAGCCTCTCAACTTAGGCTGGCACTTTTAGATGTGATGAGAAAGGATGGAGTGGGAAAGGATTAGAGAAACATGCTTCCAAGGGTTTGGTGGTGATGCATGAAGGGTGCAAACCAAGTAGATTTTAAGAAAAACTATTGGGAGTGGAGGTTTGGAACCTAGATGCTAACACAGATACTGTATGGGAACCTAGATGCTGACACAGATACTGTATGGGGAGAGATGACTAGGTTCTTCAAGAAAAGTGGCAGTAGAGATCCTGGGTGAATCCAATGGTCAAAAGGCCATGCCCAATCGAACCACCATGATTTTACACGTTGATACCAAACTAGTGGAGAACCACCAATAAGATCATGAAACTAGAGAACCAATTCTCATCTCAATTTTGTTCTAATAGCAATATTAAATGTTTATTAAATCTCTAGGTAATATTCTTTATTTACATGCACCAAATACAATAGGATCTCCATATTTTTTAAAATCTAGAATAATCATCCAACATAAACTCCCTCAATAATAAAGGGTAAATCACCTCAATCACCCTTTAGTTTGATGGCAACAACATTTAGCATCTCCATATTTCGTAAACCACTGTGTATCCATATTGGAATGACAGGACACTTAACACCCTATGCTTTCACATTTACACATTGCAATTGATGTCAATCTCTGTCCAAAAAACACATATTACAAAAATGCCACTAATCACATGCTTGAGAGTATTCTCTCTTACATTTAAACATTAGACAAAATGACAAGTGGCCTCTCCATTCCTAATTAATTTTGCATCAAAGACTTGCCACCTGAGTGAGAAGTACTCAACAAGAATGGTTTGATAGCCTCTACAGTACACAGAACCAACATATCACCTCACCATCCCCTCTGCTCCTTCCTCCACTGCAATACACCAGCCACCTCTACTGTATCTTCCACCATCACAAAACAGCAGCTACACAGCATTTAAGCAAGAAAATAGTCCTAAATACAAGATCAAAACCCAAAAGCTTAAGAAATGGAGAGATCTGATCTGATCTCTAGTAAAGAAGATAGGCCAAATCTGTTGAGGAGAATGAAAAGAGAGGACAAAAGAAAGAGAGAGTGAGGGGTTAGGGAAAGCTGGAAATGATGAGAAATCAAAGAAAAAGACAACTTTTTGCAGATTGGAAAGAAATCAGTTTGGAAGTTATCTTTATATGGGGTTACTTTGGTCATTTTGCTTTAAACTTATCAGAATCAGTTACCCTTCTAATGAGGCTGTGAATTGTAATTATAAAACATAGGATGCAAATCAAACTACAGGATGATTGGGGTGATTTATCTGATGATTAAATATAATTCCCGTTGTTGGCTTTCATCATTTCCCATCAAGATGTTGTGTGTTGAACTTTCATACATAGCATAACAAATTAATACCTGAATGATAAGATCAGTAATCTTGTATGAAATGGAGTGACCATATGCTGAAAATTCCTAAATTCAGTCATGGAAAGAATTTATTTATTGACAATGCTTGTGGTAAGAGAATGTTATTGGATAGAGTCAAATAAAGGGAAATATGTTTTTAGTTGACTCTCATGGGTTTAGACTATGGCTGTTTTGTGGATGTCAACCAGGTTCAGTTTCGCCAATAAACAATAGAATGAATCTGCTTAATATGGAGAAGCTTCACTAGCTTTATGTACTGCTACAGAGAATTCAATTGGCATGAAATAATAATTTGTTGAGGATCAGTTCTTGTGTGTGGAATGTGAACTGAACTTCTTGGAGTAAACCTGGAAACAGCCTTCAGATTATTAGGTTTTCAAATGAGTTTTCTTATAACTTTGTTGTATGTACCACTATGGGTTAATGTCACAGAAGCCACTAGTTTTAAACTTTTTTTTTTTATATCTGCTTTGTGAATTTGTTCTAAGGGGGGTTATGGCACAATTCACTTAGTGACAGTGGCGGTCCTATTTCCTTTTGAATATGAATGAATTTTAACTATATTCACCGCCTACCTGCACCCAAGGTTTTTGCCTATTCTTCAGGGAAAAATGGTGCAGCAAACACTAAGAACAAACCAGCAGCAATAAAAATATATTTTAGATGAAAGCTTGACACCGAAATTTCTCAAGAAAAAATAGTGAAAGCAAACAATAGTTTAGAACTTCAATGGCTCTCAAACTCTCCACTAACTGATTACTCTCCTTCATAGGCTCTTTTATACCGAAATAAAGGAAATAGGAAAATAGTTATTTTTGATATTGAGTACTAAATAAATCTAAACATAGAATTCTAAGAAAATAAATTTAATAAATAAAATACATATTCTTCTTATTATGATTTTCTGCTTGCATGTGTGTAGAACACTCAATTCCTATGGATATATGTATTGCTGCCTCTGTATGGAACTTATTTGCCTACCAGCTGATCTTTCTTAAGAACCAGCCTTAACTTTGTCTGCGCTTGGTATTTTTAGAGGCCAGTTTAATTGCATTCTCACAGTAACTTACAAATATGTGATGGAATCTGATCATTTTAGTAACCAAAGACTAATTCAACATGTGGATAATGCATGTGACTAAAAAGATCTCTGTATTTGCAGCTAAGTGACTGCGTATTTTTCAAATTCAACATATGGATAATGCGTGTGACTAAAAAGATCTCTGTTTTGCAGTGAAGTGACTGCAACTTCTTTTTTTTTCCCTTGTATATTATATTGCAAAATATTAGCTACCCATATTATTCAATTTCTCTGGTGTCTAATCTTTGAAGAAATTCCCATGCAGATTGCCTTTATACCTTGGGATGGTGGGTGTTGGTTTGAACATTCTTATCTTCTTATATACAATTATGTTTGCCTGGAGTGTCAGGAGGTTCGATGAAAAATGGGAGCTCTCAAGTATATCCACTCTGCCATTAGTTACCCTGTTGGGGCTTGTCTCCTTTTGCTTGTAAGAGTAACTATTGTGCATTTCAGTTTTTCAATTAACTGAGTTCTATCACTTACGTTTAGACCACTTATTCTGTTTCTGAACTCACTTAGGTTTTCCTTTTCTTTGTGGCCAATTTGGAGTTTTTTGACCCTTCCTCTTCTGGTACATCTTAGATTGTTCATTTTTTTCTCTTCCTGCTTATGGATGTACACAATAATTTACATGTGGAGACTGCCTGATCACTCTTGTGTTATTGCAGTTCACACTGTTTATGGCTTGTATGGTTATCTTTCCCAACATTATGATTGGAACATTCAGGACACAAAATGATGCATTCCGCATAGATTAAGTTTTCAGAGTTTCAAGAAAGGAGATATTGATTTGGATGAAGATTCTCTTACTCACACATTGTGGTTGCATTGGCTATGGACTGAGGCCCCGATGCGATGAATCTCCCGCACAGTTTTGCCTCAATGGTGCGCGCTGCCAGAATCGATTGTCTTTTAATCAGCCAGTTTCATATTCAATGTGATCCTTACCTTATGATAACTAGAACTGATTGTCTTTTAACCATCAATCATGAGTTCAGAGATGTGGATCCATTTGGTAATGTGCCATAGATGTGCTAATCTGCAGTCATATGATGTTAGCCTTCAGTACCTCCATCTTCGGAATGGGAGAGGGCATGGTTCTGTTATTGTAGTCAAAGTGATAATTTGAATTCCCATACTCTCAGTTCTTGTTTCACCTTCCTTCAGTACCTCCATCAACTTTTTCAAGGTTTTCATACATGTTTTTCATCTGAATTGCACGCCTCTTCTTCTACAAGAAAAGATGTTATTTTTGTAGGAAATTCAGCATTTTTTGTGAAGTGATTCTAACAAAAGATATTGTTTGAGAAGAAGATTCAAAGAATATTTTTGTTGTAAAATTGACAAGGTTTGTTCTAACTTGTTTAATCTTGTCATGGGCTTTTGGATGTATTTGCACGGGCAGTATTATGGTATTTCTATATTGCAAAACTAAAGAGATCGGCATAACACTCATGTTTTATTTCC